>Ga0116188_1000009_pt1 | contig 217652 bp, 172 predicted proteins | sample AD_JPNTR2_MetaG_FD_89807 | JGI IMG/M metagenome (GOLD analysis project Ga0116188, IMG submission 89807) | Active sludge microbial communities of municipal wastewater-treating anaerobic digesters from Japan - AD_JPNTR2_MetaG | ecosystem: Engineered > Bioreactor > Anaerobic > Digestate | place...
CCCTCGCCCCTCGTCCCTCGCCCCTCGTCCCTCGCCCCTCGTCCCTCGCCCCTCCTGAACCCTCCCACCTGTCATCCTCCAGTGCAAACACACCGCCGCCAGCGTACACAGGAGCATGGCCTGGTCGGTCAGCAGCATTTTGCCCACGACGATCGGCAGGCCGGCAGTGATGAACAGCACGCCAGCCAGGGCCCCCACCCGCCGGCCGAAAATGCGGGCCCCCAGCGCAGCCACCAGCACGACATTCACCGCCGTCAGCAGGACCGGGACCAGCCGGGCCTGCCACTCCCCCACTCCGAAGAGCCAATAGCTGGCAGTTACCAGCCAGTAGGTCAACGGCGGCTTGGCGATCCAGGCCTCGCCCAGGTATCGCGGCATCAGCCAATCCCCGCTGGCCAGCATCTCCCGGCAGACCTGGGCGTACCAACCCTCGTCCCGGTCGAAGAAGCTCACGTGAATCCCCGGAAGCAGCACGGCCATGGCCAAGGCAAACAGCAACACGCCAGCCTTGAGGCCCAGCGTGGGCGCGGGTTCCTCTGGTGCGAGGGTGACTGCCTGCTCGGCATCTAAATGCGTCTGGGCCATCAATCCTTTCCTCTCAGGCTGACCAGATGTACCAGGCGCCACGGTTCCCTGAGCCCGAAGCGCCAGCGAGGGACTGCGGAGCCCAATCCCTCGCTTGCGCTTCGGGCTCGGACGCCCGGCTCAGACGAAGGTCCCGGCTTGTATTCCCCACTGCTCTGTGAGCAGTAGGGAATACAAATGACACGCCAGCCGTAAACCACCGCTGATACAGCAGCGGCACACGCGGGTTGCCTGGCGGCGAAACGCGAGGTATAGTCCGCCCGGTCGAGATTGGCAATACACCCAATGGATTCACCCGCTCCATCCAAACGCAACCGAGCCCTCCGCCGCGCCGTGGGCTTTCTTGGGCTGGCCGGCCTGCTCCTTCTGGCCTTGTATTTCGTGAACGAGAGCCGAATCGCGAGATTGCAGGCCGGGGTCCGATCTTCCGACCCTCGCGACCGGGCTAAAGCCCTTGTGTACATCGGCGACGAACGCGAGCGGCGGGTGCTGGACGCTGTCCTGCACCAGCTTGAGAGGGAAACCGACCGCGAGATCCTCGAAAAAGCCGGCTATGCGACCATGCGTCTGGGCGACCCTCGGGGGCTTGAGCTCCTCCGTCGCCGGGCCGCCGAAGGCCCCGACGACTGGACGCGGGGCAAGCTGATCATCTATACGGCCAGACTGTCAAAGGCCGCTTCTGATCCACCCGTTTCGCGCCTCCAGAGCGAAGACGGCCGGTCCCCCCGCGTTGGTCAGGGATCCAGCCGGCCGGTCGAAGCGGCACAAAACCCAACTGCTGGAAGCGGCACGGAGCAGGCCCTCGATCTCATACCCTGGTTGGAAAACGGGCTGCGATCACCCCACGTCTGGGAGCGGGTCGCATCGGCGGTTGCCCTGTTGGAGCTCGGCCGGCCGGAGGCTGGCCAGGCGTTGCTTGAGTGGTTGCCCGGACTCGACGCTGAGGTGCGCAAGTTCGCCCTGGCCGAGTTCCGCAAGCGCATCGGCGAGCCCATGACCCAGGCGGCCGGCCAGCCCATGGACTGGGACGGGCTGCCGGATGCCCCGCCCACCGACGCGCGCTGGGCACAGCTTCGCGACTTCTGGCGGGCCCACGCCACCCCCCGGCTGCTGCACGACGTCCTCGTCCGCCAGGACCGCCGCGACCCCGACTGGTCCCTCATGAAACGCCTGCTCCACGGCCGCGAAAAGGTGGAGCGCCTGCTGTTCTGAGATGCATCGCGGGCCGGGCCCACAACCAGAGGTGTTGTTGCATGATGTCAGTGGTCAGTTGTTAGTTATCAGTTGTTGGGTCGGTGGTCCTTTTGTCAGTAGTCTGGAGCGTTAGTGTGCAACCCGGCAGTTTCGCGAACATGCCGCCAATACGCATTGCTTATGGAGCGCGAACGCAACAACTGACAACGGACCACTGACAACTAACCAACAACTCAGTCAATATCATCATCAAACAGATCATCCGGCACGCCGTCGCCTTCGAGCGCGGCCGTGCGGATCCTGTTGGCTTCGGCCTCCTTCATCGCCTGCCACTCTTCGGGCGTGATGAGGACCTCGCGGGCCTGGCTGCCCTTGTACTCGCCGACGATGCCGGCCGCGGCCATCTCCTCGATCAGCCGGCTGGCCCGGGAGTACCCGATGGTCAGCCGCCGCTGCAGGAGGCTCACGCTGCCGCGCTTGGTCTGCAGGATGATCTCAACGGCCTGGTTGAACAGCTCGTCGCGCGGGCCGTCGGCCGTGGCCGCCTGGGCCCGAAGCTGCATCAGCTCGGGATGGAACTCCGGCTTGGCCCGTTCGGTCAGGAAGTTGATCACGCTCTTGAGCTCGGAATCCTCCAGGAACGTGCCCTGGGCCCGGACCAGCTTGGACGAGCCCGGCGGCAGGTAGAGCATGTCGCCCTGCCCCATGAGCACCTCGGCCCCGTTCTGATCCAGCACAATGCGCGAGTCCATGCGCGAGGCCACGCGGAAGGCGATCCGGCACGGGAGGTTGCTCTTGATCAGGCCGGTCACGATGCGGGCCTCCGGCCGCTGCGTGGCCACGATGATGTGGATGCCTACCGCCCGGCTCTTCTGGGCCAGGCGCGACAGGTGCAACTCCACCTCCTTGGCTGAGAGCATCATCATGTCCGCCAATTCGTCGATGATGATGATGATGTAGGGCAGATGGCTGGGGATCTGGGCCCGCTCTTCATCGTTGGACGGCTGGAAACGGGCCTCCTTTTCCTCCGCTGTCAGGCGGTTGTAGCCGGCAATGTTGCGCACGCCGGCCTCGGCCAGGAGGGCATACCGCTCGTCCATCTTCTCGGTGGCCCATTCAAGGATCTTCTCGGCCCGCTCCATCTCGGTCACGATCGGGCACATCAGGTGCGGAACGTCCTTGTACAAGCTCATTTCGACCATCTTGGGGTCAACCAGGATGAGCTTGACCATATCCGGCCGCTGCGTCATCAGCACGGACATGATGATCGAGTTGATGCACACGCTCTTGCCCGAGCCGGTGGTGCCGGCAATCAGGCAGTGCGGCATGGTCGTCAGGTCGGTCACCAGGGCGTTGCCGCTGGCGTCCTTGCCCAGAAACAGCGGCAGGATTTGCTTCTGAAGATTCGGTCCGGCCATGGTCATCAGCTCTTTCATCCGGACCTTCTCTTTTTCGGTGTTGGGCACCTCGATGCCGATGGTGGTCTTGCCAGGGATGGGCGAGACCACGCGGACGGAGGGCGCCCGCAGCGAACGGGCAATGTCGTTGGCCAGCGAGGAGACCTGGCTGACCTTCACGCCCGGGGCCACCTGCAGTTCAAACATGGTAATGACCGGTCCGGTGTCGATCTCGACCACCTTGGCGTCCAGCTTGAACTCGGTCAGCGTCTGTTCGAGGATGCGGGCCTTCTCGCGGACGATCTCCTCCTGCTGCGAACTGAAGGTGTACTCCGGCTCCTGGAGGATACTCAGCGGCGGAAACTCCCAGTCGGTCAGCTCCGTCGGGTAGGCCCGAGCCTGGATCACCGCCGCGTTGGTCGTCGGCACTTTGGGCGGGGCCGCGAATTTGACGATCATCTTCGGTTCGGGAGTCAGCGGCTCCGCGTCGGTGTCGTCGGATTCCTCGTCGTCGTCCTCCGGAACTTCAACCGCGGCCAGCCGCTTGACCGGGGGAGCCTCCTCTTCGGCAGTCCCCGCATCCTCCGCGGCCGGAATCTCGCTGTCCGTTTCCAGATCCTCCTCATCAGCCTCGACCGGCTCGCTGACCGGCTTGGGCTCCGCCTTCGCCCTGGGCGTATCGCTCGCATCATTTTCCCGCGACTTGCGGCCCGGGCTGACTCTCACTTCCGCCTTGCGGGAGGCCGTCACCGTGCCTCCGCCCGAGGTGGCCAGTCGGGGGCTCACCAGCCGGGACAAGCCGCCCAGCGCCCGGCGAATAGGGTCCGTGACGCCCGAAACGGAGGGCAGGGCCGGCAGAACCCTGCGAGCCGCATCGGCCACATCCTGGAACTGGTCCCGACGCTTGCGCAATACCGCGGGGATCTTCAAGATCGCCCCTTCCGCCGTGAACAGCAGGCCCACAATCGCACAGTACCCCAGGATGGCGCCGGTCATCCACTTGAACGAGCTTTGCAGCCACGCCCCCAGGACGTGCCCGAGCACGCCTCCGCGCTGCTCCGGCCAGCGAAGATTCCCCCCTTCAGTCCAGATGTGGGCGCTGGCCGAAGCCACCGCCACCAGCAGGCTTACGCCTACCACGCGCTGCCAGAAAGACGGCAGACGCCCCTGCCGGGCCAGGACGGCAATGCCCATCGTCATCCCGGCCACCACCGCGTAGGCCCCCCAGCCAAAATACAGGAACAGCCGGTAGGCCACCCACGCCCCGGCCCCGCCGGCCGCATTGCTGGTCTTCGAGGGGCCCCAGTCCGGCTGCCAGGCGTGCGGGCTGGGCCAGTCCAGCGGGTCAAAACTGAGAATCGAGATCCACAGGAAAGCGCAGGTAATCAAAACCAGCAGGATCACGCAACCGCGAATCACCTGCCAGCGTTGTTCGGAAAGGGTCATCTGTCGCGTCTCCTCCGTGATAACGCGGATTGGTCAGGTCATATCATACCCGCCACTCTCATCGCCCTGAAGGGGGCGGCAGGAGAGTAGCCACGGGTGAAGCGAAGCGGAACCCGTGGTTGGCAGCTCATTTCGCCACTCCGCCGCTCCGGCCGGGGCGGCGTGGGCTGTCGCAAAAACCTCACCTCGCCCCTGCCGGGGCGGGAATCTTCTTGGGTGTTCCCGACCACCAGTTCCGCTTCGCTCCACTGGTGGCTGCTTTCGCGTGGCCCCTCCGGGGCCAGCGCCACCCGACCGAACGCCCGGGCGCCGCGCAGACTCCGTCCACCCGGGCCACGGCGCCCTCATTGTCCCTATCGGCGGATCGACTACAATCGGCGTATGAAATCAATTGCCACGCAACTTGAAGTACTGTTTAAACAGGCCTTGTCCCAGATCCTGGGCGACGAGGCCAGCTCCATCGACCCCCTCATCCGTGTCGCAACTGACGATAAATTCGGAGATTACCAGAGCAACGTAGCCATGGGGCTGGGCAAACGGCTCAACCAGAAACCCCGCGACATCGCCACCCGGCTGGTCGAAGTCCTCAACCCCCTGGCCGCGGACATGTGCCAGCCCTTCGAAATCGCCGGACCGGGCTTCATCAACATCCGCCTCAAACCCGAGTGGATGGCCCGGCAGCTCGATGCCATACCGGCCGGCGGGCCGGACGACCGCCTGGGAATGGAGCCCGCTCCCGACCCAGATCGCGTCGTGGTGGACTATTCCTGCCCCAACATCGCCAAGCAGATGCACGTCGGGCACCTGCGATCCACCATCATCGGCGACAGCATCGCCCGCATTCTGGCTTTCCAGGGCCATGAGGTCATCCGGCAGAACCACATCGGCGACTGGGGCACCCAGTTCGGCATGCTCATTGCCCACCTCAAGGACCAGTGCCCTGAGGCCCTGACCGACCCGGGCCAGGTGCACCTGGAAGACCTTGAGGCCTTCTACCGTGAGGCCAACAAACGCGACAAAGAAGATCCCGCGTTCGCCGAACGGGCCCGGGCCGAGGTGGTGGCCCTGCACTCCGGGCAGTCGGACACCCGGCAGGCCTGGCAATACATCGTGGAAGAGTCCCGCCGGCACTACGAACCGGTCTATCGCCGGCTGGGCGTGCTCCTGACCCGCGAAGACGAGCGCGGAGAGAGCTTCTACGCCGACCGGCTGGAACGCCTGGTGAACAACCTCGCCAAGCAGTACGGGCCCGGCGCCTCGGCCGGTACCCCGCCGGCCTCCGGCCTGCCCTCCATCACCGTGGAGGAATCCGAAGGGGCCCTGTGCGTGTTCCTGCGCACCCCCGAGGGTGAGCCGATCTTCAAAGGCCCCGAGGGCAACCCCCTGCCGCTGATTATTCGCAAGTCCGACGGGGCGTTCCTCTACGCGACCACCGATTTGGCCGCCCTGGACTTCCGCATCCACGAGCTGAAGGCCGACCGGGTGCTGTACGTGACGGGCGCTCCGCAGGCGCTGCATTTCCAGATGGTGTTCGCCACCGTCCGGGCCTTGGGCTGGACCATCCCCGAAGACAAGAACGAAGAGGTGCGCCTGGAGCACGTGGCCTTCGGCTCCGTGCTGGGCGAAGATCGCAAGATCCTCAAGACCCGCGCCGGCAGCAACGTCAAACTCGCCGAGCTGTTGGAGGAGGCCGTCCGGCGGGCCGAAGCCCTCATCCGGGCCAGCGAGGCCGACCCCGACAAGCGGCGCGGCTTCAGCGAGGAGGAAATCCAGGACATCGCCGAAGCCGTCGGCATCGGCGCCGTCAAGTACGCCGACCTCTCCCAGAACCGCCAGAGCGATTACGTCTTCAGCTTCGACAAGATGCTGGCCCTGGAGGGCAATACCGCCCCTTACCTGATGTACGCCTACGCCCGTATCCGCTCCATCTACCGCAAGGGCGCGACGGAGGGCGTGGCCCCCGGTCTGCCTTCAGATGCGCAGGATGCCCACGCTCCCGCGGGCAACCTGGCCGGTGGAGCGATCACCCTGGATGAACCCCAGGAACGCACTCTGGGCAAACAGATCCTCCAGTTCAGCGAAATCCTCGATGCGGCCGCCGAAAACCTCAAGATCAATCTGATCACCGATTATCTCTACGGCCTGGCCGGGACGTTCATGAAGTTCTACGAGAACTGCCCGGTCCTGAGCGCCGACACGCCCGAGAAGCGGGCCTCGCGCCTGCGCTTGTGCGACCTGACCGCACGGACATTGAAGATCGGCCTGGGGCTGCTGGGGATTCGAGTGGTCGAACGGATGTGACCGCAGTCTCAGCGGCGCGTAGTAACCATCGGAATACCGATCAGTTACGACTCATCCCGGGAGCGAACAATTCGACTGGTGAGCACCGGCCGGGATACAAGTTCGCTGCCACCCGGCCTGCCGGGCGCCACCACCGGGGCCCGATCGCGGCCCTCGTCCACAGAGGAGCTGCATCATGCACATCCTATTCACGAGAAAGTTTCGGAATAGATCCATGATTCCTGCTTGATAAGCGCGCGATCTATGGTCCCATGATCGCGTGCGATGACACCTCAACGTCGCACCATTCGCTCGGTGGAGAACACCATGACCCAACCGGCGACCCGCACCCTCTCCAAGTACACGTACGCCATCGGCGCCGAAGCCCGCCGAGACAACGTCACCTGCACCGGCGAGGCCTTCCCCACCGGCAAGCGCGACGTGTGGTCCTACAACCTCCGTCAGGAACTCATCGGCACGGCCGTTGAGCAACCGGTGGGCACGCCCCTGCCGGCCCAGAACCGGGAGTATGCCTACGATCCCATCGGCAACCGCACGCACTCACGGACCGGGACGGACAGCCCGCTGTACTACTGTGTCAATGACGTCAACCAGTACGAGGCCACGGCCGGTGCACCGGAGTGCGCAACGCCAGTTGAGACCTTCGGTTACGATGCGGATGGCAACCTCGTCTTCGACGGCACGTACCGCTACGAGTGGGACGGCGAAAACCGGCTCAAGGCCGTGTACAAGGCCCAGCCGAACGCCGGGGACCGCAGGCTCGTGTTCGATTATGACTACATGAGCCGTCGCGTCCGCCGGCGAGCGTTCGTCTGGACCGGTTCGGCCTGGCCGGACCCGGATACCGATCCGCCGGTTGAAGACCTGCGTTTCGTGTACGACGAGTGGAACGTGATCATGGTCCTCGACGGGCTCAAAGGTAACGCGATCGCCCGCAAGTACACTTGGGGGTTGGACCTGAGCGGCGCGTTCCACCGCGCTGGCGGCATCCGCGGCCTGCTCGCGTGCGAGAAAACCTCCGGCACGCATCAGGGCAGCTACTGGTATTTCTACGACGCCAACGGTAATGTCGGTCAACTCGTCAGCGCAACCAGCAACTTCCCCATCACCGCTCGCTACGAGTACGACGCCTACGGCAACGCCCTGGTCGCCACAGGCACTTCCGCTGCCGCCAACCCGTTCCGCTTCAGCACGAAGTGGCAGGATAACGAAACGGGGTTGTACTACTACGGCTATCGGTATTATTCGCCGACGCCCGGCCGGTGGATCAGCCGCGATCCTGTGCAGGAATTTGGAGGAGTGAACGTCTTTGCCTTTGTCGGGAATAAACCTCCAGATCGAGTCGATGCTCTCGGTTTGTCGTGTTGCCCGGGTGATCGATACGGAGGCCCCCCCCAATGCGCGCACCTGCGGTTTGCTCGGATGTGGAGTTCAGGACTGCACCGATTGCTACGTCTGTGTCATTTCGGAGACTCCGACGGGATGGACGTCTGCATGGCGCCACTACTCCACAAACTGCGGCTCATGCGTCTGGCCTTCCCGCTACCCTGGCACGGCGCCCGCTCCTTGTCCATCAGGTCCTTCCGGAGCTGCTAGTGGAGAGGCTTACACTCAGTGTTGCAACTTCGTCAATGGAAGCAGAACCGCAACAAATTGCCACGGTTGTTGCGATTCGATGTATCAGGGGCCACCGAGTGTGCCGCCTCTCGATAAGTTCCCCGGCTGGAGCTCTTGTCACGCTTGGTGCCTTCAGTTTCCCGCGCAATGATCAGTGATACCGGTGTGATTCAGACTATGGCTCATTGTAAGCGATGGTGGCAGTTGTTGCTGGGGATGAGCGCCGTATGTGGCGTGTTGTGGTTGCTTACATGGATAGCGGCCTTTGAGGTGTTTCTGGGACATTGGGTTGTTGCTGTTGACCTTGGTAAGACAGCTATAGGGGTCTACACACGTACATTTGATCCGGATATACACGCACGATTTCTAAGCCAGGTTGTGCGACCGGATTGGTTTACGTGGTGGCCGCGACTCATCAAGAGCCAATGGGGCACGGCGATCTTCGTACCATTGTGGATACCCGCCATCCTGTTTGGGCTTCCTGGCGCATACGGATGGCTCAGGTATCGGCGTGTACACAAAGTTGGCACGCTCTGCAAGACCTGTGGGTATGATTTACGAGGTTTGCCGCACAACCGCTGCCCTGAATGCGGAACGCCGTTTGGCACCGACGGCGCGAGCAATCGCTGAAGCGACGTGCAACAGGAAGGCGGCTCAAGCCGTATGTCACGTCAACGTGATACAGATGAGACGTGCCCGAAGAGCTCGGCTGACAAACCATTCATCTACGGTGCCGACGACATCGATCAGGCGCGATAGACCCATCGTACCTGTCCCGCTTTCTTCGCTTCGTGGACGCTGGCGCTTACCTCAGATAGAGCGGCATAAGGGTGAAGGTCCCATCGACTCGATCGGGCACATCCCGCAGCTTCTGGGTGCTCCACGGCGACTCGCTCCAGATGAATGGCTTGCCGTCCACCTTGGGCGTGCCGTACAGCATCCAGAAGCCGTTGTTCCCGGCGGTCGTATCCAGGATACCGGACAGGTTCATGAACGCGCGAACCATGCTGGTCGTACCTACCTTGGCGTCAATAGAACCGTCCGGGATCTGCTTGGGGTACGAGGTTTCGCCATAGCCCAGGTCCCAGCGTCCGAAGATGGACAGCGGGTTCTCCGGATCGGTGTAGGTGATGGCGGCCTTGGCGGCCTCCACGTCGGCAACCTCGGGCAGCAGCGCCTTGAACTGTACGCGCCGGGCCGGCCGGTTGTCGGTGGATTCCAGGTCGGCGCGCACCTGCAGCGAGGCCGGATAGTTGATCCCCATCAGATACTCGGGGGTCACCATTTCGGTGTCATATTCCAGCGAACAGGGCTCGCCATCCAGCGAGGTCGCGGTGACCGTATAATCCCCGCCGGTTGAACGATAGAAGACGAAACAGCGATGGGACATCTCGACCAGGCCGGTCTCCCCGGTGTTGGCGTCAGCCAGCATGTAGCCGTTCAGGTAGGTGCCGCTGTTGTCCAGCGAGATGGCATCGAAGAACTCGGGGATGGATGCCGAGAACTGTTCGGCAAGGGCTGCCCGCCAGAATGTCCAGATTCGATCCGTCCTGGCCTCGGTCCTGGACAGCCTGTGGGTCGTCTCGTTGAACATGATCCCCTTGTTGTTGTATCCGAAATCCGTGTTGGATCCGATCATGCCGGGGGTGACGGCGTTCACCGTCATGCTGTCGCCGTTTACCACCAGGGTCTGAACCATGGTCTGCGAGAGGAACCCGTACCAGGTGTTGTGAGTCAGGATAATCTCGTCGCCGACGCGCTTCAGGAAGGCCGAGCATTTATCCGGACGGTCGGCCAACATGACGCCGTTCGAGGCCAGTTCCGTCCAGGAGTCGATGACGTCCATCAGATCGCAATACGCGTTGATGAAGTAGATATCCATGAACGTGATGTTCGCCGTCTCGTAGCCCAGAGAAAGCTCCGCGGCGGTGAAATAGTCGGTATCGGGCAGCCAATCGCCGGAGAAGTCCAAATCGGCCGGGCCGGCCAGGTTGAGACCGTGGTAAATGCCGAGCATCCGGAACAACAGTCGTTTGAAGCGGTAAGCCGTGAGGGCATCCGTGCCGGGATCTCTCAGGTACTGAATAAACGCTTCATAGTTGGCATTCAGAATGCCGGCTGCCTTGTTGAGTTCATCTTGCGTGGGCCCCAGTTGCCTGGGGAAGGAATGGGAAGGGTCGAGCAGATACGTGTGATCCCAGTTGTTGTCTCTGGCCGACATGACCGTGCTGCCTTGCAGCTTGCCCTGGACGAAGCCGGCCCGGTACTCGGCCTTGAGGTCATTCGCATCCCTTGAAACCACCGTCATGTTGACAATGTTATTCAGGGTCTGGATCGCCCCGGAGGCGTTATCATCCAGGACGTAGACGGTGGGGCGCGACGACGGATCCACCGGCCATACCCATGGACAGCCGGCCAGGAACACGGGCATCATGAGAGCAACGGTCAAGCCGCAAAGTCCCAGAATTCGTTTTCGCATGCTCGGATCTCGCAAACCAGCGGGGGAACCGCAGTCAAACGACCGGAAAAGGGGACTTACCGGCCGCCCGACTGCCTCGTCCTCAGGTAAAAGAGAACCAACCATATCAATATCGATGAATAACTGCCGGATCCTTATTTCTTCAGGGTCCACCGGACGATTACGTCAGGGCACTGGCCCTTTTGTTGAGCGGCCGATTGCTGGCGTTCCTGGACCTGTTTACCCTTCTTGGGTGCATTGCGCGCATTGCGGTTCTCCCTGCTCGAGTCCTGAACCAAGCGGAGTTTACCACCGTGGCACACTCCGTGGGAAAGCCGCTCTTTTTCAACTATGCTCGGGACATCCTCTGCCGCATTGAATGTGGGCCTTACGTCTGGGAGTAGAGCAGATCCTCCATCTGAGAATGTATCTGCACACCTTCAAGAGGCCGTGATGGCTTTGAACGAGCTGGACAAGGTAGGGGAGGGTCGATGACGTCTTTGCAAGGACATTACTATTACTAACATCCCCTATGACCTGTGCCGGACGCAAGCGCAACTACCAGTTCCGCTTCGCAGCACTGGTGGCTACTCTCACCTGGCCCCTCTCGGGGCTGCGGGCAATTACCCAAGCAACAAACACATCTCCAACCTCAGACGCACTCCGGCTTCAGCCGGGCTTGCGGTTGATGCCGTCGGCACCCTCATCGGTTGTCCAAATCGTGAACCCACTTCTGGAAGAGGTGGGCCACCCGCCGAGCAGTCAGCGATCAGCGGTCAGCAATCAGCGGCGCGCGACAGGCCGAAAGGTGAGAGCCAATCGCTGAAAGACCCCATTCACGCCCAATTCCTTTGCACTTAGCCTCTGCAATCGTCCCCCTACGCTCCATCTCTCCATCTCTCTATCTCTCCATCTCCCCTTCCCCTTGTCCCCGTGTCCCCTTATCCCCTTGTCTCCGTATCTCCTTGTCCCCTCTCATCACCACAGCCGCCCACCTGTGATCCCCAAAAACAAACCCGATCCCACCGGCCGGGGTGGGATCGGGACAGGGAGAAACCCTCCGTCAATCACTTCGCATCAGCCGCCGAGCAGCGAGAGCACGTTGTACGGCAACTGGTTGGCGATCCCCAGGATGGTGGTCGTGCTTTGCACCAGGATTTGCGACCGGGTCAGGGCCGCCGCTTCCACGGCAATGTCCGCATCGCGGATGGCCGATTCGGCCGCCTGCACGTTCTCCAAAGCGATCCGTTGGCTGTTGATGTTGGTTTCAATCTGGTTCTTCTGCAGTCCGCCCAGCCGGCCGCGGATAATAGCCACCTGGCTGATGGCTTCCACCACGATGTCCTCGGCGGCGGAGAAGTGGCCCTGGGCCACGGAGTGGGTGCCCGAACCCTTGATGGTGTTCAGGAAGCCCAGGGTGGTATTGCCCAGATTGCTGGTCGCCACCGAGGGGATGCCGATGGACACCTGCCCGCTGGCATCGACGTTCGGTCCGATCTGGAAGGTGGCGCCACCTCCGGTCAGATGGAAGGTGGTGGTGCCCAGGTTGGTGGCCCGGTCAACGGTCAGGTCGATGACCAGATCCAGCCCGTTGGACCGCAGCGAGGCTTTCAAGCCTTTCACGAGGGCGTTCTGACCATTGATCAGCACGGTGGCGTCCTGGCCGGTGTCGCGGTTGGTCGAGCCGGGCGCACCGATGAAGTTGCCATCCAGCGGCTTGACGGACACCAGGGCGTCGGAGCCGTAGCTCTGGCTGTTGAGCTTGAGGTGTTTGTCTCCGCCGCTGGTGACCACCGCCGCCGATACGCCGGTGAATTCGCTGAACTTGTTGATGGCCAGCGCCGCCTGTTCCGCGCTCAGGCCGTCGCTGAACGAGAAGATCTCCGTGCCCTTGTTTCCAGTCACCTCGATGGTGACGTTGCCCACGATGGTGCTGCCCGTGTAGACCACGCCGGCGGTTTGGGCCGACCCAACGACCTCCACCACCACACTTTGCGTCGCCTTGTCCGGGATGCGGGCCCCGAAAACGGTGGCGTTGGCGATGGACGAAGCGGCCAAACCCGAAACGGTGTAGGCGAAGCGGCCGTTGATCAGCTTTTCGCCTCCGAACTGCGTGGTGTTGGCGATCCGATCGATGCTCTCCAGCAGAGAGTCGATCTGGAGCTGATCCGCCTCCAGCTCGTCGTTGCTGATGGCTCCCCGGTTGGACGCGTGGGTGATCAGCCCGCGGATGTCCAGCAGCAGCGCGGAGATTTCATTGAGCGCGCCTTCCGCCGTGGAGAGCACGCTGATGGCCCGTTGTGAGTTATCAATGGCCTGGCTGATGCCTCTGATCTCGTTGCGCAACGTCTCCGAGGCAATCAGTCCCGCGGGGTCATCTTTGCCGCGATTGATTCGCAACCCAGTGCTGAGCCGTTCAAGATGAACGTCCATATCGCCCTGGTTGCGGGCAAAATGGTGCATGGCCCGGATGGCCGAAATGTTGGAATTGATACGAGTCATGGTATCCTCCCTGACAGTCGGGGCAAGTTTCCGTCCTTGCGCCGCTCGGAACACGACCGTGTGTCCCGTACCGGGTTATGGGCAACCCGGCCAAACCCGACCCGCCAGCGGCGGATTCCACCGCGCGTCTGCGGGGAGATCAACGATAAAGCTGATCATCCCAATCAGCCCCCACCTTCCCTAGTGGGCGTCGCCGGCCGAAACCAACGACTTGACTAACCTGCGATCGCATTCCCGGGGCCAGCCCTGGGACTGTCCCTCGTGAACATTCGGCTTTTCGACTGTTTTACCGGATGGTCTTTAGTTATAAATGCCCGTGGATTTTGGCACCCCGCCGACGCCGGAAAATATCGGACTTTAGACGCGTTTCCCCCGCCCCTGCCCATACTTACAGCCCGCCAGGCCACCCCTGACATTGGAGAGCGAAATCAGAATGGAGCACGGCAAACCGGGTAAATCAGGAAGGGTAGGCAGAGTCCCATGGGCCAGGCTGGGGCACGACCGGGAACGGGGCTTTACCCCAAGCGGCCGGGGTCGCCGCTGAGGCGACCCCGGCCAGGAAATGTATACGGAAGCTGTTGTCCCAGGCCGTGGGCGACGATTCGCGCCAGGCCACCGGCCGGAAGCGAGTCAGGTGTTTACCTGAGCAGGGCCAGTGCGTTTTGCGGCATCGCATTGGCCTGCTGCAGGGTGGTGGTCGAAGAGTTGACCAGAATCTGGGCCCGGGTAAGCCTGCTGGTTTCCAGGGCGAAGTCGGTGTCGCGAATGGCGCTCTCCGCGGCAGTGACGTTCTCCAGGGTCACCTTCAGAGAGTTCATGGCCGAGGTCAGGGTGTTCTTCTGGAACGCACCCAGGCGCCCACGGAGGCTGGCTACCTGCGAGGAGGCCTCGCGAATGATGCGCTGGGCCGTCTCGAACTTGCCTTCACTGAGCTGGTTGGCCTGGCCGCTGCCCAGGGAGGACAGGAATCCCAGCCCCTGCGAACCGAGATTGCCGGTGGCGACACTCTGGATGCCGATGCTGGCCATGGCATTGACGCCCTGGGTGGGAGCAATGCTGAAGTTGGCCCCGCCGCCATTGATGGTGAAGGTTCGGGTCTGGTTAGGACGGGAAGCGACCCACGCGGAAAGCGTGGCATCGATGTTCAGGCTTGCGCTGCGGACGGAGACGTTCAGGCCCTTGGTGATGGCCTTGATGCCGTTGACTGTGGCTTCCACGTCCTGGCCGTAGTCCTTGGTCGCGCTGCTGCCGCCGGTGACCGCAAAGGTTCCCTGGAGGGCCTCGACGGACACGAAGGCGTCGGAGCCGAACTCGGTGCTGTTAAAGACGATGTTTCCACCGCTGATCCGGGCGGAGACGCCGGTCAGGGACTTGGCGCTCTGGACGGCTGCGACGACAGCCGAGGCATTCGTCGAGGAGCCAAAGGTAAACTGCTCGGTCCCGTACTTGCCGCTGACCTGAATGGTGGTGGTGGAACTGGCCGTTGTGGCCCCGTTGTAGACCAGCGAGGCTGCCTGGGCGGAACCGGTGACCTGGATCACCACGGACTTGCTGCTGCCTTCGGCCAGGCGGGCACTGTTGATCCTCAGATCGGTGATGCCCGAAGCGGGCAGCGAGGAGGTAGTGTAATCCAGGCTGCCGTTGAGCAGCTTCTTGCCGCTGAATTCGGTGGAGGTGGCAATCCGGTTGATGGTTTCGAGGATGGTGTCCACCTCGAGCTGGTTGGCGGCCAGCTCCTCGGCGCTGAGGCCGGCCTCGTTGGCGCTGCGGTCCACCAAGCCTTCGAGTTCGATCAGCAACGAGCTGATTTCCTGGAGACCACCCTCGGCGACCGCGATCATGTTGTCAGCCCGCTCGGCGTTGTCTATCGCGGCGTTGATCGCGGCCATCTCGGCGCGAAGCCGTTCCGAAGCGATCAAGCCGGCTGGGTCATCCTTGCCCTTGTTAACGCGCAGGCCGGTGCTGAGGCGCTCCAGCGAGGTCGACAGCGCGTTGTTGTTGGTGTTGAGGTTGCGTGTCGACACCAACGAGAACACATTCGTGTTGATCCTGGTCATTGCCGTGCCTCCAAAACCCCGATCGTGAGGCTCGCCATTTTCACGTGACAGGACGTTCGCATCAGGCGTAGGCTGTCAGCCGTCGTCGGAGCGCGGCCGGAGTTCAATTGGCCGCAAACTTGTCTATGCGATTCCCTGCCGAGCCGGAAACCACTTCCGGCTTGCGGCAACCCGTTTGCCTCCATGCCCGCCTCCGCAGGTCATCAGGCGCTTACTGCTTGCCTTGACCGTTGCGGGTCCGCTGATCCATCACGGCGTTCGTCGAATCGTCATGACGCCCCTGGCCCTTTAATTTTGCGGCCGGCCCCAAATTGAGGTAAACGGCGGCCGGCGTACATTTCCGGACATAGGCTTGGCCTGATAACCGCCTGGAGGGCCTCACAGCTCCGCCGGGGGCCGGTTTTTACCGGACACGAATCCCAGGGACCGGATAAACGCGACGACAAAAAAATCTTGTCAGACACAACGGAAGATTCAAAACGGCGGGGACACATGCGCGCAAGGGGGGCGCTGAGCCGGGGCACATCGCGCGGTTGGGCCGGCGGGCGGCTCATAGACAGCGCGGAGGCTCTGCGTTCGGGTCAGCCCGCGGGAAGCGGGGCTGCCGCGCAAGACGACGAGATGGCCGGGCCTTCAATCCCGGGCTCGAGTTACCCTTGCAGCAGCGACAGGACGCTCTGCGGGGTGCTGTTGGCCAGGGCCAGCACGCTGGTGCCCGCGTTGACCAGGATCTGGCTGCGGGTCAGGCGCGAGGTCTCGACGGCGAAGTCGGTGTCACGGATCGCAGACTCGCTGGCGGTCAGGTTCTCGACGGTGATCGACAGCGAGTTGATGTTGGTCTGGAGCGTGTTCCGCTCGAACGATCCGAGCCGTCCGCGGAGCACGGCCACCTGGCGAATGGCTTCGTTCACGATTTCGGAAGCCCGGGTGGTATGGCCGTGTTCCACCGAGTAATCCGAACCCGTGACGATCTGGCTCAGGAACCCGACCGCGGTGTTGCCCAGCCGGGAGGCCGCGACGGACTGCAAACCGATGCTCACCTGCTGATTGGTGTTGACGTCGGGTCCAAGCTGGAAGACGGCCCCGCCGCCGGTGATCATGAAACTGGTGGAATTGAGGCCGAAGTCCTCGCCCAAGGTCATTGAGAGGCTCAACCCGGTCGTATGCAGGTACAGGTTCAGGCCCCGGCCGACGCTCTGGATGCCGTTGATGCGGGCGACGGCGTCCCGGCCGCGGTCCGAAACGACGGTGTCGCCGTCGGTATTGACCACCGGGAAAGTACCGGCGCCGTGCAGCGGTTTGATGGAGACCATCTGGTCCGAGCCGTATCCGGCGCTGCGGAAGGTGACTCCGCTGGCCGGGTTGGCCGAGTTAATCAGGCTGGCCCCAACGCCGGTGGCGTCAGAGATGATGTTCACCGCGGCGATGATGGCGGAGGCTCGCGTTCCGGAGAGGAACGAAAGCGTGGTCGCGCCCTTGGGACCGCTGATTTCGAGGGTGACGTTCGTGGTGGTCTGGCTGTTGCGGAACTGCAGTTCGGCCTTCTGGGCGGAGGTGGTCACGACCACGTCCACGGGGATGAAGTTGGCTGTGCCGAACTGGACGCTGTGCAGCTCCAGGGCGGGGATGTCCGCCTTGTTCACGCCACTGCAAACGTAGTCGAGCGATCCGTCGAGGAGGTTTCGCCCGGCGAAGGTGGTGGTATTGGCAATGCGGGTGATGGACTCCACCGCGGAGTCGATCTGGAGCTGGTTGGCCCTGATTTCGTCCGCCGAAAGGGCCCCGGTGTTGGCGGACTCAACGACCAGCCGCTGAATGTCGATCAGCAGGCTGGCCACTTCGTTGAGTGCGCCCTCGGCGGTGGCAATGATATTGATCGCGCGCTGCGAGTTGCTGATCGCCTGGTTGGCGCCGGCGATCTCGGCGCGCAGCGATTCCGAATTGATCAGGCCCGCCGGATCATCCGCCCCCCGGTTGATGCGCAGGCCGCTGGAGAGGCGCTCCAGCGAAAGGCTCAGATCGCGCTGATTCTGGCGCAAGGTGCGCTGGGCGATCACAGCCGATACGTTTGTATTGATCCTAGCCATTTGGCAATCCTCCTTGATTGGTCTTGGCTACGAAATCCGCCATTCCGACGGATGCAGGCCGTTAGCCCTGGCGGGGACGTCCTGTCTGGTCATTAGGGTTGCCTGTCACGTTGGCGATGTCTTCCGGTTTCACGGCGGAGGCGGCGCGGTTCTCGCGCTTGATGGCCTCGTAAACTTCCTTGCGGTGAACGGCGATGTGCTGGGGCGCATTGATCCCCAATCGCACCTTGTCGCCGCGAATATCGACAACCGTGATCTCGATATCATCGCCGATCATGATTGTCTGGTCGCGCTGTCGGGATAGCACCAACATCCTCGGCTCCTTCCTTGGCCATGCCGATGCTTACGTGAATCCTCTGCCTGACTCTTCCCCACGGCCTTCTCGTGTCTCGGCAAGGACGCGGGCACTCGCGGGGTCGACGGGGGACCGCGTGGCGGTCCATCGGTCAAGCAGCCGTCTCAGGGCAGCGCCTGGCCAGGATATTTAATCATAGGCCCCGCCATCCTGACGGGACAAACCTGGCTGGCCGGCGCCGGGGGCTTGCTAGGCCGTCTTGCTCACCAACTCCGCCTGGGGACTGAGGTTCATGAGCGGGTGGCGGGTCGAATAGCGACGGTCGGACAACACAAGCTGGCGCGCCTCCCGGGTTTCGACATTGACCACCAGCGGACCCTGCAGGTTGCCGGTCAGCATCTGGTCCACCTTGTTCACGATGATAAAGACCTGGGCCGTCGACGGGTTCTGCAGGTGGATCTGGGAGAGCTCGTCGAGCTTCACCGGCACGCAGTAGTCGGGCACGAACAGCCGGGGGTCGCAGACCACGAAGGCCAGGTCCGCCCGGTCCACCGCCTGCAGCCAGTAGAAGCAACTGTTCTCCGCGGTCTGGATGAGCGCGTAACGCGATTGATCAGGGAACCCCAGGATGCCCTTGGGGAAGGTGATCAAGCGATGCTCATCAACCTCCAGCGGTCCGAAGCGCGACGTTTCAATAATCATCGCGATACTCCTTCACGACCCAGCCCTGCGTGATCGGCAAGCGCCGCACCTATCGTGCCGGCAGCGGGCGCCGTCCGTAGCGCCCACCAGAGTCCACCGCCCGCACGATCCTCCATCTGTGCGAGGCTTGCCTGCGTCATCCTCATCGCAACCCGGCAACCATCGCCGGGCCATCACTGCCGGGGCCGCCGACTGGGTCGATTACGGCGACGCCCGGATGCTTCCTTCCCAAGGCCTGGGGGCCGGGGGCGAAGCGGCGAAGGACTCGCCTGGTCGCCCCGGGCCTTCAGGCCCTCTATTCCTGTCCCCCCCGTTTCGTTCTCTCCCTGTCCCCAGTTAACACCGCCCGTTACCTGATGAAATCCAGCAACGAGAGCTGGAGCAGCCTTGAGCCGGACAGCAGGTTGGCCTGCAGGGCGGTCTGGGCCAGCTGGAACCGGGTGATGGCTTCGGTGTAATCGAGATCCTTCACTTCGCTGAGCAAAGCCTTGGTGGCGTCCACCGCCGCCTCGGTATATTGCAGACGGGCGTTGATGGCCTGGGCGCGGGCCCCGACCGCACCATTCAGCCGCGCGACCCGGGTCAGATGGCCGCCGATGCGCTCGCCGGCGTCGGTCATCGCCTGGATGTCCCCCTTTTTCAGGGCCTCCACCAGGTCGCTCAGGACGGTGAAAATGTTGTCGGTCTTGATCGCACCCGGATCGGCGCCGACCAGCAGGGTGTCGGAAAGCGCGGTGGCGGCGGAGAGGCCCAGGTCGTCGAGGGCGGGAGAGAGATCCGCCCGTTCGACCCGCAGGACCCCGGCGCCGCCGGTGTTGTCCTGCAACTGAATGCCGTTGCCCTGGGTGGCCAGCGAGGCGACGACGGCCACGCCGGCCGCACTGGCGGCCGCGTTGATCCGGTCGAGCACGTCCTGCACGGTGCGGGCGCCGGTGAGGGCCACGTCGAAGGCAGTGCCGTCGGCGGCCACGATGTGCAGGTCATTCTTGCCCTCGCGGGTGCCGACGCCGCGTCCGCCGTTGAGTGAACTCAGCAGCGTGCCGCCGTGGAAGGTGCGAAGGCCCAGCAGGCCGGCGGTGTTTCCACCCGCCTCGCCGATTGAGAGCGAGCCCCCGGAAGTCAGGTTGATGATATCGATGCCGGTGCCGGCCGCATTGATGCAGGCCCGCACGCCGGTGTCGCTGGAGTTGATCGTGTTGAGAATATCCTGCACCGTGGTCGCGCCGCTCAAGTCCACGGTTCGCGACACCGCGCCATTGGTGATCAGGATGGAACCCAGGGTCGCGCCGGCGCCGCCGAACAGCGAGGCCACGGTAGTCTGGGGCGTGAGCACCGGCTGCACGTCGGCCCCGGTCAGGGTGCCGGTGGCGGTGCCCACCAGGCCCAGGTCGCGGGCAGCAAAGCTCATGCCCACTTCGCTGACCGTCACCGAGCCGGCGGCAACGGTCAGGCTCAGACCGTTCCCGGCCGGATTGATCGCGGCGTTGAAGCTGCCGCCCGGTCCGGTGGTCAGGCCGGCGGCTGAGGCCGCGCTGTGCAGCAGATCAATAACATCGCCCACCGTCTCCGCACTGCTGAGATCGACCCGGAAGCTGACCGCCGGCGAGCTGAGCGTCACCTGAATCATGCCGCGCCGAATGCCCAGGCCGGCAGTGCCCTTCAGATCGGCCAGCCGGGTATCCAGGGTCAGGCTGGGGTTGAGATCCTGCTGGGAGGGGATTTGGGCGGACAGCGAGCCAAAAAGCTCGACGCCGGAGACATTGATGGCGGCCTGCTGGTTCGAGTCCACCATCGAAGTGAGCTCCCCGGTGTCGCCGAGGTACTGGATGCCCACGGTGCCCTGCGAGAAGGGCATCGTGGTGGTCCGCTGACCGCTGAACAGGAACACGTCGCCGAGCTTGCGGTTGCCCACGTTCACGAGCTGGTTGATGATGCCCTTGATCAGTTCCGCGGTCGCGTCGCGCTGCTCCTGATCGGCGGTGATGTTCACCGCGTCGGAGGCCAGGGTGCGGGCCTGAATGAGCAGGTGGTGAACCTCGCCGATGGCCTGGTCGGAGGCGGACAGAAAGCTGTTGGCATGACGGATGTTCCGGAGCACCTGGTCCTGTTGTTCGAGAACCTCGGTCAGACGCAGGGCCTGGCCGGCAGCCAGGGGGTCGTCGCTGAGCGTGTTCAGCCGGCTGCCGGTGGCCAGGCGGTTCTGTTCGAGGAACAGGCTGAGCGTGTTCCGGCGAAGCGTATTCAGCATCGCGCTGGACTGCAGGTTGTGGCTGACGCGCATCAGGTTGACAGCGTTTATGGCCATGATTCCGTTCACTCGTTCCGCACGGGCATCTTGCCCGTGATGACTTGCTCAAGGTCTTTTCGTTTTTCGATTCCTCATGTCGCGCGGGGCAAAACCCGCGCCGTGGTTACCTCGCCAGTTGCAGCATCTCCTCGATCAGTCGATCCACCGTGGCGCTGTAGCGGGCGGCGCCCTGAAACGCACGCTCCAGCCGCAGCATGGAAATCGTCTCTTCATCCAGACTCACGCCGCTGATCGATTCGCGTTGGGCGGACAGCGAAAACGCGATTACGTCCGCGGCCTCGAGGCTGGACTTCACGGCGGCGCTGGTGGCCCCGAGCTGGGTCGCGATCGTGTTGTAGTGCTCGGTCAGGCTTCTGCCGTTCAGGCTGGCCAGCGGTCGGGTCGCCAGGGCGGCCAGGGCGCCGGCATTGGAACCATCGCCTTCAGCCGGGCTAGTGGCGGCGGCCAGCAGATTGAGATTGCCCCGCAGAACGTCGTTGACGGCCATGCTCTTGGCGTCAGACCCGGTGAAGAAGGTGTTCACGCCCAAGGCGGCCAGCACGTGGGCGCTGTCCTCCGCAAAGGTGAACTCGAAACCTTCGGCCGCGTTCAATTGCAGACGGTAGTCGGCGGTCACGCTGGCGCTCAGGTTGCCGGCCTTGGCGTTGATCTGGGCCACCAGCGATTCGAGTGAGTCGTCCGTGCCGATGCCGTCCAGATCCACCGTGATGGTGATGGTCTGGGTCGCGCCGCCGGCCTGATCGCGGATGTTGATCTGGAACGAACCGTTGCGCGGGGCGAAGGGCAGGCCCGCGGCCTGGGTATTCAGAGCCGCAGTCGGGTCGAGCACGCCATAGGTGCCGGTCACCTGGGTCTGGCCTTCGAGGCCCTGGCCCTGGGAATGGACGATGTTGACTTCCCGGATCAGGGCCGCGGCGAAACCATCGAGGGCATCCATGTAGCCCATCACGTGGGTATCACGGGCCACGACCAATCCGGTGATCTGGCCGCCGCGCAGTGCGAGCGGACCGTTATCGTCGGCGAAGCGAACCACCATCCGGGGCTCACCGTTGGCTAGATCGAGTTGGGCGGTGATGCCGCGGCTGACGTTATGCTGCACGAGCGGCTCGTTGCCCACGTAGACGTTCACGGAGCCGTTGGGCTGCTCACGGATCTCGATCTGGATCAACTCCGAGAGTTGGCGGAGCAGATCGTCGCGCCGGTCGCGGAGGGCGTTGGCGCCGCCCTGGCCGGTGCTTTCAATCGTGACAATCTGGGTGTTGAGCTGGGCGATACCGGCGGCCAGGTCGTTGGCCGTACGGGCCGCGTCCTCGATCTGGACGTTGAGGTCGTCGCGCAACGCGAACAGGTCCGTTCGCTGCCGGCCGATCTCGCTGATCAACGCATCGGCGGCGGCCAACACCATCTCGCGGGCGCCGCCGTCATGGGCCTGGTTCTGAAGGGCGCCGAAGGCGTTGAAGAATCTCTGCATCAGCGTGGAGAGATCGACCTCACTCAGTTCGTTGAGGATGGATTCGACCCGACCGAGGGCCTGCTGCTGGGCGAGGGCGTTGCTCTGGTCACTCAGCGAGTAGCGGATGCGGTTTTCCAGGGCATTGTCGATGTTTCGCTTGAGCGCATCGAGGGTAACGCCGCCGCCGGCCAGAAAACCTTCCGACAGAGGAACCCCGCGGGCGGGCGTGAGCACGGCGGTCTGGCGCGTATACGATGCGCTCCCGGCGTTGGCAACATTGTTGCCAATCACCTGCAGCGCGCTCTGGTAGGCCAGCAGGGCGCTGCGACCGATCGTTAATGCGCTGGTGACCAATCCCATGGTTTATCCCACCGCCTCGAAAACACCGGCCGATTCCGGCCGGACACGCTGGCCGCCGCGCGTGTAGCTGTCCGCCGGCAGTCGTCCGCCGCACATGACCGCCACCACCTCATTGAGGTGCTTGAGCATCTCCTGGGTGATCAGCGCGGTTGTCCGTTGAAGCCGCTTCAATTCCTCCACTTTCTGCCGCAGCCCCGCGGCAGCGGCGAGAAGCTGACCGGCCTGAGGCTGAGGCAGCCGGCTGGCCAGTTCGCCCACCCGAATCCCATCCGCCTGCCCGGGCTCCACGCCCAGGGCCCCGGCAATGCGCCGGGTCAACTGCCGGCGAAGGCCCTCGCGTTCCGCCAGCCGCTCGACCAGCGGCATTTCGCGGGCGGTGATGGCCGTGATGGCATCGCTGTCCGCCCGGCGTATGGCCTCGAGCTTCTCTTTCGCGTGGCCGGCCAGCTCCTGATGCAGGGCCGCCAGGTCGGCCAGGAGTCGGACCAGGTCGCGGACGAGCAGATCGGGTTGTACGGATAGGCTTGCCATAATCAGATGTTCTTCACCAGTCGGTTGTAGATGGTCTCACTGAGACTGTTCTTCATGCCGGCGCCGGCCCGCCGGGCCAGTTCCTGATCGAGCTGGGCGCCGAAGATCTCCTCGCCGCGCCCGCCGTGGCCGATGTCGCCCTTGAGCCTGGCGTTGCGGGCCATCTTGAGCATCTCGCCGAAAAAGGTGACACCCACCATCTCGTCCACCGCCTGCCGGAGCATTACCTTGCGCCGCTCGGTCGAGGCCGTGGCCACGTTCGACGCGTCGAGGTTCAGGGATGTGGAAGCGACTGAACTCATGATCTTTCCTGTAAGCCGATCTTCATGGGGCCTCGTCAGGCCGGACGGCTGCCAGCCCGCGGCCTTTCAGTTCTCCACCACCAGGGTCGCGTGCAGTTTTCCGGTCCGGTACAACTGCTCGATGATGTTGATCTTGTCCGGGGCCGAGACACGAAGCTGGTTGAGCGCGTCCACCAGGTCGCTGAGCTTGGCACCGCCTTTCTTCTGCGGATCCAGCGGAATAAAGTCCTGTTCGATGATTCTGGGATTCTCCGGCGTGGGCTCCGGTTCGGGGACCACCGTCGTAATGGTCAGGCCCTTGTAGGTCACCACCGCCGGGGCGATCTCCGCATCGCCGGTAATCACGATCCCGCCGGTGGAGCGTTTCACCACCACGCGGGCCTCGGTGGCCGGCATGAACAGAGAGAGATTTTCGATCCGGGCCAGGAACGGCGCCGGATTGGCCCGTTCGGCCTCCGGCAGTCGGACGATGACCGTTCGCGGATCGAAAGCCATCGCGATCTGAGGGGCGGCCTCGATGCCGGTCTCATCGGCGATCGCCCCTTCCTCGTTGATGGACTGGGCAATGGTGTAAGCCACGGCCCACTCGGCGTGGGGCTCATCCAGCACCAGCGTCACGTAAGCGGCATCGGGCTGCACCCATGCCGCCGCGCGGTTGGCGCCGCCGTTGCGGAACACCGCCAGTTCACGGCCCAACGCCACGTAGTTGTGTACCCAGTCCTGTTCGAGCGTGGCGCCCTGGGCAATGCGTGCCACCGTGGGGCGCGCCGAATCTTCGATCTGCAACGGGCCGGAGGCCATGGCCATGACCCGCGGATCGTCGGCGTTCGGGCTCACCAGCGGCGTCAGCAGCAGCCGGCCGCCGGCCAGGCTCTTGGCCGCTTCGGCGCTCACGAAGACGTCCACGCGTTCACCTTCACGGGCCCCATGCTCAGGCAGGGTGGCCTCGACGGTGACGATGGCGACGTTCTTGACGTTCCTGAAGTCCTCCAGAGCGCCGATCGGATTGGCGAACCGGGCATGAAGCTGGGCCAGGGCCCGAATGGAGGGGGCGTGCTTGTTGCCGTCACCTGTGCCGGCCAGGCCTACAACCAGGCCCATGCCCACCAGCTTGTTCGTGCGCGTGCCCTGCAGGTGCGTGATGTCGCCGATCTTGACCGCCTGGGCAGGGCCGGCCATCAGAGCCAGGACCATAAGATAGCGCAGCGGCCACAGCGCCGTCGGAAAACGCCGAGAGGACAGGGCATCTGAAAGAGGCTCTCTGCATCCAGGCTGCTCACAGTGGAGTGGTTGTCTTACACTTCTACTCATTGTTCCGCTCTATGCTTTCCGCGACCTCTGTGGCCTCTGCGCTCAAAACGGCTTTGCGAAATCCAGAATGCGGGGGATCCACCCACGGGTGGTGGCATCACGAACCGCGCCCCTGTTCTTCTCTATCAACACCAGATTGGCGATCTGGGTACTGAAGATGCTGTTGGTGGCGGTCACGTCCTCCGACCGGCAGACGCCGGTCAGCGTGATCGTGAAATGCTCTTCGTCGTGCTGCTCCTCCAAGGTGGCCTCAAGCACCAGGTTGCCGTTAGGCTTCACGTCCACGATGGTGGCCTGGATGCGGGTATCGAACCTGTCTTCCCGCTCATTCTCGCCATCCATCTTGTTCTCGTTCTTGGTGCCGAACTTGTAGCCGGGCTGGCCGTTGCTGAGCTTGTCGGAGCCCAGGTTGTTGCCCGGATAAAAGCGGAACCACTCCTCCAGCTTGCCTTCGATGTCCCACTCCTTCTTGGTCTTGAGCTTGCCGTCGGCCTCGTATCTCTTCTGCTGGCGGACGATGATGCTCACCAGGTCGTGGACCTTGAATTTCCGCGGCGGCACCGCCGGCACGGCGATCAGGGAGTACGTCTCGATGGCGCGGGTGGCCGGCTTGGATACCTCGCGGGGCGGCATTGCCGAGAAGGACGAACTGGAAGCCGCTTGCCCGCCGGTGCCGGGGTCATGGCCGGCGGCCGTCGGAACAGCCAGCGGCGCCCGCAGCAGCGAGGAGGACTGCCCGTAGGCCGAACTCGCCGCCAGCAGGGCAATCAACAACAGGCTGACGCGCATGTGCATCATCGTTTGTCTCCCGCGGTTGCGACCGCCACGGATCCGGAGGAGCGGGTCTCGTGCCCGCCCGACGGCCGGGCGGCGTCAGACACAACGACGGTCCTGGGACCAACCACCACACCGACGAACGTGTCAGTGGACAGCTCGCTTCTCAGTGAAATCTGATCGCCGTAGCTGCCGGCCGATAAGGCCCGGGCGGTCGCGGTGATGCCCAAACCGCCACGGCGAATGGAGACGGTGACGAGATCGTTTCGTTCGACCAGCGGCACCGGCTCAATGTCCCGCGGATCAAACGGGTCGCCGGCCTTGATCAGCCGGCGCGTGCGCTGACCGATCAGCCGGGCAGTGCTGGTCACGCCGATGTCCTCGAGTTTCTCGAAGCTGCGCGTTTCCACGTTGAGATCGCCGGCCTGGATGATTTCCCCACGATTGATCGACCGGCTGGCCACCACCACCTGCCGGGTCAGGGCGGCCTGGCAGACCACTTGAGCCACCTGGCGCACCTGGTCCTTCTCCAGGATGGTGACTTCCAGGGGGATCATGCCCAGTTTTTTCTCCCCGCGATTGGTGATGCGGAACTGGTAACTGCCCGTGGAGAGCCCCAGCAACTGCGCGACTGCGGGACTGAAGCGGACCGACAGAACGCCTTCCACGTCGCCGAGCCGCTCGCGAAGATGAGCATAGATTACGCCTTCGAGCCGGGTCGGATCGGGAGCATCGGCATGGGGAGAAGTCTGCGGCAGGATCACGGGCTCCGCCGACTGCTTGAGGTCCGTCACCCTGTGGCTGCTGCCGGAAACGGGCCGGACATTGGGGGCGAGCTTCGCACGCGGCGAAACGCCGGCGGGCTTGCTGATCACACAGCGGCTGGCGCCCCGGAAGATCCACCGTGACAGATTAGCGCCCCGGCGGGCCAGGACCTGCTGAATGTGGAGAATATCGATGGTTCCTGAAGAACCCGGGCGTGGAGCCGCGGCCACGGGCCAGCGCGCGGCCAACTCCGCGGCCTCGCCTTCCAGCTTGGCGACGTCCGACAACAGGACGTCTTCGCCCGTGACGACGGCGGTGGATTGCAGACAGACGACGGTTTCGGAAGCCGGCCGGGCGACAGGCGCGCCGGCCCAGGCGGCCGGGGCCGGCAGGAGCAGGCAGACAACGGCCGCGCACCACCAGGCGCGCAAGCTCCCGCTTCGCGCGCACCGGCGGAATGGTGTATCCATGTTGTTGGGTGCATCCTGCATCGACGACCTCCGCGTCGTATCCGCTCCAAGCGGCCCGAAACTCCCGACGGGCCCATGCATCTTTCCCCGACTACAACCTCCATCCGGCCATGCGTGTGCCGGTGAAGAACCACATCCTCTCATTCAGACCTCAGGCCGGCTCCGCCGACCCGGCTACCTGCTAGTACCTCCTGAGATTCGTCACGATCCGCAGCGACTCATCCGCGCTCTGGATCGATTGCGAGTTCAATTCAAAACCGCGCTGGGTGAAGATCAGGTCCACCAGCTCGCGGACCGGGTCCACATTGCTGTTCTCCAGCGTGGATTGCACCAGGGCCCCGAGGCCGTCCTCCAGCGGCCGGCCGGTGATCGGCTGGCCCGAGGCATCGGTGTCGATGTACAGGTTCTTGCCGATCGACTTGAGTCCTTCGGGATTAACGAAGCGGGCCAGTTCGATCTCGCCCACTTCGTCGAGCTGGTTGGAACCCTGCTGCCGCACGCTCACCGTGCCGTCGCGGCCGATGTAAATGTCGTCCTCGTTGACGTCGTCACCAATATTGATGGGCGGCTCCAGGAGCGACCCCTCGCTGTTGGCCAGGACCAGATTGCCGTTGGCGTTGCGGGTGAAATTGCCGGCCCGCGTATAGGCGGTCACTTCCTGGCCGTTGTAGAACGTCCGCACCTGGAAAAAGCCTTCGCCCTCGATGGCCACGTCCAGCTTCCGGCCGGTGGTATCCAGCGTCCCGGTGGTAAAATCGAGCTGCGTGCCCGAGACCTTGCTGCCCAGGCCCACCAGGATCCCATGAGGGTTGGGCTCGTCGTCGGCGTTGCGGATGCCCGGCTCCTGGCGGACCTCGTAGAAGAGATCCTCGAAGTTGACCCGCGAGCGTTTGAAGCCGACGGTGTTGATGTTGGCGAGGTTGTTGGCCACGACGTTGAGTTTCGTGTCCAGCGCCCTCATGCCGCTCGCGGCCGCCTGCATTGCGCTCAGTGACATAGGTCCGACTCGCCTTCTTACCGCTGCCGAATCACGGCAGTCCTGATTTGCCGCTGCTCACGAGCAGCGGCCTGCAACCTGATTCGTTACTTCACCCGGGCGATGTCGTTCACCGCCCGCCCTAATGTCTGATCCGCCAGACCCACCAGCGTGGCATTCATCTGGTAGGCCCGGGTGACTTCGATCATCGAAACCATCGTGCGTGTGGGGTCCACGTTGGAGCCCTCGATGGCCCCGCTGTGCAAAGTCGGTTCCACGGACCGGGCCCGGGCACCCAGCGACTCCAGCAGATTCCCGCCGGTCTTGCGAAGCAGCGAGCGGTCATCGAACTCGACCACCCCCACTCGTCCGAAGCTCCGGTTGCCGGCCCGCACCTCTCCGTTCGCGTCGATCCGCACCTGGCCCTGCAAGTTCCTGGGCACGTGAATGGGCCGCCCGGTCTCATCGAGCACCTCGGCATTGCCGGCCGCGGTCACCAGGGTGCCGTCAGGGCTGAGCGTGAAGCGTCCGTCGCGGGTGTAGCGATCCATGCCTCCCGCGCGGACGCGGAAAAAACCTTCCCCGGCAATGGCCACATCCAGCGGCTTGCCGGTGGTTTCCAAGGTGCCCGACTCGAAAGAGGTCGTGGTGGGGGCAACCAGAACGTGGCCGGTCAGGCCGGCCAGCGTGTGATCGCTCCATTCAGGATCGACCAGGTTCTCGCGCGAGGCCGGCTGCCGCTCGCGGATCACCGTCAGGTCCTGCTTGAACCCGGCGGTGTTCACGTTGGCGAGGTTGTTGGCCAGTACCTCCTGGCGATACTGGTTGGCCAGCAACCCGGCTGCCGAACTGTAGATCCCGTACACCATGCCTCTTCACCGGCTCCGCCGGTGCCTTGTTCAGGCGGGCGTCTTGCCCGCCGCCGGCGAGCGTGGAAATCCTTCCTCACACCTCGTCGGGACCACATTGCCTTCTCGTCCCCGCCTGTCTGGCACCGGCGTCGCGCCGGTGTTCGGCCCCGACCGGGATCCTCCCGGTCACTCCTCTGCCGGCTGGGCCTCCAGACGACCGAAAACCGGATCGCGATCCATCGCCGACTCTCGGCATTCCTGGGCGTGAATCGCGCTTGCGATCAAGGCGGCCTCAAGGATGCGTGTGCCGATGGTGGTCCAATCCGTGAACCCTGCCGTGCAATCCGTTGCCTGGTCTGCTGACCGCGTGACCATCGCCACACTCCGAAACGGGCCGCCGAGGGTCTGTTCCGCGCCCTGCGGACAAACCGTCTACTCAGCTTCCGCACGCTCTACGCAAAGGGCGTGCCAAACCCGGGTGCCGGGAGGATTGCTCGCCTCCCGGAAAGCCAAAACAGGCGCTAACATGCTGTATTTGAAAGGTTTACATTCAGGATCGGGTCGAATGGCGCGGATCCGGGCCCCTTTCCGTGGGGAGGAGGCCCCAGCGCAAGTCTTGCCTGCAAAGGGCAAGAGTTGCCGGATGCCCTCGGCGATCATTGCGCGGTTTGAACGCTTCGCCGTTCGCTCCTACTATCTGAAGCTTCCGCTGCCGTGCCCGGCTCTGATGAGCGTGGCGAAAACCCGTCAGGGGGCGGGTGGGCAGATCTCTTTTCGAGTTGTGACTCCGATGTCGGAATTCGTGATTCATAGTCCGTTCGGGCCGGCCGGCGATCAGCCCGCAGCCATCGAAAAACTGACCGCCGGTTTCAAGAATGGCCGACGGTTCCAGACCCTGCTGGGGGTCACCGGGTCGGGCAAGACCTTTACCATGGCCCACGTGATCCGCAATCTGGGCAAACCCACGCTGGTAATCAGTCACAACAAGACTCTCGCGGCCCAGCTTTACGAAGAGTTTGCCGAGCTGTTCCCCGAGAATGCGGTCGAGTATTTCGTCAGCTACTACGACTACTACCAGCCCGAGGCGTACATTCCGCAGCGCGACATCTATATTGAGAAGGATGCCGCCCGCAACGACGATCTGGACCGGCTGCGGCTCAGCGCCACCAGCTCACTGGTCTCCCGGCGGGACGTCATTATTGTGGCCAGCGTGTCCTGCATCTTCGGCCTGGGCTCGCCGGACACCTTCAAACAGAGCGTCATTTCGCTGCGCGTGGGGGAGAGCCTGGACCGCGACACCCTGCTCCGCCGGCTCATCGACCTGCAATACGCCCGCAACGACATTGACTTCAAGCGCGGCACGTTCCGGGTGCGCGGCGACGTGGTCGAGCTGCACCCGTCCAACGAGGAGTTCGCCTACCGCATCGAGTTTTTCGGGGACACCCTGGACCGCATCGACTACATCGACCCGCTGACCAGCGAGGTCATCACCTCTCAGGAGCAGGTGTTCATCTATCCGGCCGTGCATTACGTGATGCCCGAGGAACGGCTCAAGGCCGCGGTGCAGAGTATCCAGGAAGAGCTCGACCTGCGGCTGCAGCAGCTTCGCCGGATGGGCAAGCTGCTGGAGGCCCAGCGACTGGCGGCCCGCACCAAGTACGACCTGGAGATGATCCAGGAGGTGGGTTACTGCAGCGGGATCGAGAACTACTCCCGGCACCTGAACGGCACCGCCCCGGGGGCCAAGCCCTACACGCTGGTCGATTACTTTCCCAAGGACTTCCTACTGATCCTCGACGAATCGCACGTGACCGTGCCGCAGCTCGGGGCCATGTACGCCGGCGACCGCAATCGTAAGGAAGTGCTGGTGGAGCACGGCTTCCGGTTGCCCTCCTGCCTGGACAACCGGCCCATGCGCTTCGAGGAATTCGAAGGCATGTGGAACCAAGTGCTCTTCGTGAGTGCCACGCCGGGGCCCTATGAGCTCAAGAAGTGCGGCGGCGAGGTGGTCGAGCAGATCATCCGCCCGACCGGTCTGGTCGACCCGCTCATTCACGTGGCCCCCGCCCGCGGCCAGGTTCCCGATCTGCTCCAGCGCATCACCGAGCGGGTGGCCATCGGCGAGCGCGTGCTGGTGACCACGCTGACCAAGCGGCTGGCCGAGGATCTTTCCGCATACATTGAGCAGCAGGGGTTCCGCTGCCAGTACCTGCACAGCGAGATCGACACCCTGGAGCGCATCGAGATCCTTAACAATCTTCGGCGCGGGGCCTTCGACGTGCTGGTGGGCGTGAACCTGTTGCGCGAGGGCCTGGACCTGCCCGAGGTGTCGCTGGTGGCGATCATGGACGCGGACAAGGAAGGCTTCCTGCGCTCCGAGACCTCCCTGATCCAGATGATCGGGCGCACGGCCCGCAACGTGAATGCGGAGGTGATTCTCTACGCGGACAAGATCACTCCCAGCATGCAGCGGGCCATGGACGAGACCCATCGTCGCCGGGCGTTGCAGATGCAGTATAATGCCGAGCACGGCATCACCCCCGAGACGGTGCGCAAGGCCATCCGCAACTCGCTGGAACAGGAGATTGCCGCCCGCAAGGTGGCCCGTGAAGCCGTGCGGGCCAGCGAGGAGTCCTATGACCGCGCGGAGCTGATCCGCATGCTCGAGGAGGAGATGCTCCAGGCCGCCGAGAAGCTGGACTTTGAGCGGGCGGCCATGCTGCGCGATCGGCTGCGCGAGCTGGAGAGCGCCCCCACGCTTGAGAAGGTGGATACGGCCGGGGACCACACCGGCTCGGACGGCAATGGACGAACCTTCAGGTCGTCCAAATCGAGATCAAGGAGTCGGCGCAAGTGACCAAGCTGGACCGGGTACGGCTTCGTAAGCTCTGGGAGCGGGCGCTGGCTGAGGACGGCGCGGACCAGGATATCACCTCGCAATGCGCCATTGAAGAAGGCGCAGTCGGAACGGCCGTCATCGTGGCCCGGGCGCCGGGCATCTTTGCCGGCCGGGCCATGTTCGATCTGCTCAAGGAGGCGTATGCCACCAAGCTGACCGTGCTGGCCAAACTGGAGGATCAGGCCAGCCTCAAGAAAGGCACCCCCATCGCCACCATCGCCGGGCCCATGCGGCTGCTGCTGTCGATCGAACGCACACTGCTCAATTTCCTTCAGCGGCTCTGCGGCGTGGCCACTCTCACCCATGTTTATGTGCAAGCGGTGGCCGGCACGGGGGCGAAGATCTTCGACACCCGCAAGACCATTCCCGGCTGGCGGGAACTGGACAAATACGCCGTGCGTTGCGGCGGAGGCCATAACCACCGGGTCGGCCTGCACGATGCTATCCTGGTCAAGGACAATCATCTGGCCGGCGTGGAGACCAGCCGCCTGGCCGCCAAAGCATCCGAGCTGATCACCACCGCCCTGACCCTCGACCCGCCGCCCCAGTTCGTGGAGTTCGAGGTGGATACCCTCGAACAACTGGATCAGCTCCTCAAGGTCGTGGGGATCGACGTGATCCTGCTGGATAATTTCTCGCTCACCCAGATGCGCCAGGCAGTGGCCCGGCGCGATGCCCTGGGATTGAAAGGCAAGGTTCAGCTTGAAGCTTCCGGCGGGGTAAACCTCGATACCGTCCGGGCCATCGCCGAGACGGGCGTGGAGCGCATTTCGGTGGGAAGCATCACGCACTCCGCCCCGGCCCTGGACCTGGCCATGGAAATCGAGCCCGCCCGTCGGAATTGAGTTTTCCCCCTCCAGCGCAAAGTAGACCTTTTTCTGTAGCGGCCGGGCTCCGTACCGGCCGTTTTGCCCGTAAACGGCCGGTACTCAAGCCCGGCCGCTACGACCTTGCGCTGTAGTATTCCCTCAGTGCCCTTTCCGGTCCGGGAGTCTCGCGCTTTGGTCCATGAGGCGGGCAGGATGCCCGCCCCCCGACAACGCCGGCCGGCTGTTCTGGAGGGCGGGCATCTTGCCCGCCTGATCCGCCGAGAAACTGGTGGACTGGAAACGGCACCGGCGCAGAAAACGGCCGCCATCCGGCACGGGCGCGCCGGACCGGCCGCTCTCATGCGCTCAGCCCTGGGCCGGACTACCTTTCGGTGACTCCGATCCGACCGCCGATCAGTTGCTGCGAGAGTCGTTCGGCTTGACGCAGGTGTGTTTGCAGGTCGGGAACCATACGCGTAGCCAGCATTTTCACGTCCTGGTCCTCAAGATGGTTGGCTGCCCAGCGGCACGAGAGAATGGCTGAGTGGTGCATTCCGACCTGATGGAACACGAAACTGCGCGACAAGTCCTCGGCGGGTATTCGTGAGAGTTGTTGAAGCTTGGCCTGCTGCCACTCATTCAGGCCCTGGGGCACCTGCAGGTTCTTGCGTTGGGCGAGCTGGCGAAGCTCTTCATTGGCCTCGGTATGGTCCTTCGAGAGCGTCTGCGCAAACTGCTGAATCTCATTTTCCCGCGTTTTCCCTGCCACCAGTTTGCTGAGCTGAACTTCGAACAGGTTGTGCTGGTAAGCCATGAGGATGAACCGCTGGTCCGGGTTCATATCGGCGAGATTCGCTTCGCGGCCGACGGCCATTCGCTCCCCTGTCGTCCGACCGGGTTGCTCGCGCCGATCCGTATCCACGTCGAGCTGTTGGGCCAGCAAGGCCGATATCAGTCCAACGGTGAGAACCGCGCCGCCAAGAACGTAGCTTTTCATAAGAAGTCTCCTTTGTAATTGGGCATACCCCGATTGATAGAGGGATTGAGAGTCCCGCACCTCTCATCATGCGGATTCAACGGCCCTCATGCCGGCGAAGTCAAGCACAGCCGGAGGGCCGAGCAGGACGGCGTGCCCGCCTCACAGGTGTGCAAGCTGCACGCCCTCCTGGGCCCCGCCACCCCGCACAAAGATTGCCACATCCCAGGGTGGCCCGGTATCGTCGGCCGCCCGCGAGGCCAGGGCCCCGAACCGGCCTGCGCCGGCTTGGGCGAGGCGGTTGACTCGGTTATAAGTGAGCGTCGTGACTGGCGTAAACGGAATCGGCGAATGAAACCTCAAAGGGCATCGATGACGACCTGGGCCGAGCTGGTGCGAAGCCTGGCCGCTCTCGCCCGCTCGTATCGAGACGCGCTGGGTCGCGCCGGGTTCGATGAGGTCGCCGCCGACACCGCCGCCCAGGAAATCGTCTGCCGCTGGCTTGCCATTCGGTTGGGGGCAGAGAGCGAGCGCCCCGCCTGTCTGCCGGCGCTCCAGAACGCCCCCTGGCCCGCCGCGCCCGCGTTGCGCAGGCTGCTGCGCCGGGCCGGGGTCCTGCTGGCCCGCGCCGACCGCGAAGCGATCCTGCGCGACTTCCATGATTGCCATCCCGGTGCGGATCCGGCCATCCATTTCTATGAACACTTCCTGGCCGAGTACGACCCGCACCGACGGATGCGACGCGGCGTGTTCTACACCCCCCGGCCGGTCGTGCAGTTCATCATCCGGGCGGTACACGAGCGCTTGAGAAACGAGTTCGGGCTTGCCGACGGGCTCGCGGATACCCGCTCCTGGGGGGAGCTCTTCGCCCTGCCGCCCGGTTCCCCCTGCCGGAATACGCCATTCGTCCAGATCATCGACCTGGCCGCCGGGACGGGTGCCTTCCTGGTCGAGACCATCGACATCATCCACCGCGTCATGCAGGCCAAATGGCGCGCCGCCGGTGCGAGCGAAAAACAGATCTGCGACCTGTGGCACGAGTATGTGCCTGGCCATCTGCTGCCCCGGCTGCACGGCCTGGAGCTTGCCCCAACGGCCTGCACGCTGGCCAACTTCAACCTGGCCCTGAAACTGCGCGAGACCGGGTACACGCACGCCGGCGAACTGACCGTCGTCCGGCCGGGCAACAGCCTGGAGCTGCTGACGGCCGCTCCGGACCCGCGGACGCCTGCGCCGGACATGAACCTCCCGCCGGCTTTGACGGTGGTCCTCGGCAATCCGCCCTATGCCCTTCGCTCAGGCGATACACCGTCGCCGATGAACGCGCTGATGGCGGACTACAAAGAGGGCCTGGCGGAGACCAATATCAACGCCCTCTCCGATGACTATGTGAGATTCCTTCGCCTGGCCCACGCCCTGATCGCCCAGGCCGGCGCAGGCGTGATCGGAGTAGTAACCAACAATTCGTTCCTGGAGGGCGTGACCCACCGCCGGATGCGCGAACTGTTGCTGCGGGATTTCGATTGCATCGAGGTCCTCGATCTGCACGGCAGTGTCATGCGGCGGGCGGAAACGCCGGCCGGCGTGACCGACCAGAACGTCTTCCACATCCAGCAAGGCGTCGCCATCACCCTTCTCTCGCGCCTGCCGAACCGGCCGGCATCCTCGCCGCGGGAGACAGGAGTAACCGGCTCGAAACGCGAGCCTGCTCTCATCGGCCCCGGGCGCTCGCAGCCCAAGACCGCCCGAATGCCCGCAGAAACCCCGCCGGGTGGCCGCGCCCTGGTACGACGCGCCGACCTGTGGGGCACGCGCGAGCAGAAGCTTCAACGCCTGGCCGCCGCCGCGTCCGCCGACGCTGCCGGGTTCCGCTCTGCCATCGGCGCAGCCATCGATTGGCGCGCCGTCCCGTGTGCCGGCCCCTACTTCCTCTTTCGTGATACCACTGGCGATGACCGGGAATATCAGCGCTGGACCTCGCTGGCCGACATATTCGAAGTCTTCTCCTGCGGTATCAAGTTCCGCAAGGAGGGCCTGCTGGTCAAAAATCATTTCACCCGCCAGGACGTCGAGCGGATGCTCGAAGACGTGGCTTCGCTGCCCGACGAGGCCCTGATGGACAAGTACCGTTTCCGAGAAACCGCCGACTGGCGCCTCGAAGACAAGCGCCCGCTGTTTGCCCACTGGCGCCTCGAGGACATTATCGAGGTGACCTACCGTCCCTTTGATATCCGGTATGCGTTCTATCCGCTGGACCGTGCCGCCCGGATCATCGTCCGTGGCGATTCCCGGGTCGGGTTGATGCGGCACCTGTTGGCCATGCCCAACATCGGCCTGCTGTTCAACCGGCAGGTGGTGGGACAGCAGGTCACGCATTTCCTGGTGAGCCGCCGGCCGGTTTCGCACGGCGCCTTCTACCTGGGCAACAAAGGGCAGGATTATTTTGCCCCTCTGTACCTCCTCGATCCTGACGGGCGCCCCCGACCCAACCTGAAGGCCGAATTTATCGCAAAGCTGGCGGCCGCCTGCCGGCCTCAGACCAACAAAGATGCCGCCCCCCTTCCAACGCCGACCTCGCCTTCACCCGAAGCGGTGTTACACTACCTCTACGCCATCGTCCACAGCCCGACCTACCGCGCACGCTACGCGGAACCGCTCAAACTCGACTTCCCGCGCATTCCAATGCCGCCCAGTGCGGAGGTCTTCGACAAGCTGGCCGGCCTGGGCGCCGATCTGGTCGGCCTGCATCTGCTGGATGACGCCTATCCCGGCGCCTCGTGGAGCCGGTCGAGCCGGCCTGGTCCGTTTCATACCGCTCGCTGTGCGCTGGCCGGCGATGGTCCGGCGGTGGTGGCGGCCGGATATCCGAAGTACCGCAACGGCCGGGTCTATATCAACGCCACCTGCTGGTTTGAGGGCGTCGCCGCGGAGGTATGGACCTTCCAGGTCGGCGGCTATTGCGTCTGCCCAAAGTGGCTCCAGGCCCGCCGGGGCCGTCAACTGTCGGCGGACGACATTCGCCATTATGGCCGGATCGTTGCAGCCCTCGGCGAAACCCGCCGCCTGATGGACGCCATCGACGCCTTCATCGCGGCCCAAGACGGCTTCCCTGCCTTCCAGCCGGCGTCCGACCGGGAGGCCGAAAGCGATCAGCCGGCATAGAATGACGCATGATTTCTCTTTTCCGCTCACCGGAGTAACCGCCGTGAACCAGCTCGTGTTCCCCTCGGTCGCTCTAACGCGAATCCGGCAGCGCTTCTCGACCGCGCGCGTGGAGGATGTCGAGGCCGCCGTACGCGCGGAATTGAACGCCTGCGGCGTGACTCCCCGGCCCGGCTCCGCCATTGCCATCGCGGTCGGCAGCCGCGGTATCGCCGGGAATGCCCTCATCGTCCGGCAGGTGGTGGAATGGGTGAAAGCCTGCCGGGCCAAGCCGTTCATCGTGCCGGCCATGGGCAGTCATGGCGGCGCGACCGCCGAGGGCCAGCGCGAGGTGCTGGCCGGTTACGGCATTACCGAGGACGCGGTCGGCGCACCGATCCGCTCCAGCATGGAGGTCGTCCAGGTGCCCGCCGGCGACCTCCCGACGCCGGTGTTTTTCGACCGGCTGGCCTACGAAGCCGACGGTGTCATTCTGGTCAACCGCGTCAAGCCGCATACTTCCTTCCGCGGCCGGTATGAGAGCGGCCTGATGAAGATGATGGCTATCGGCCTGGGTAAGGACGCCGGGGCCCGGGCCATCCATGCCCTCGGGGTCCGGGGATTGCGCGAAGTCATGCCCGCGGTAGCCGGCCACATCCTGCGGACCGGCAAGATTCTCCTGGGCGTGGCGGTGGTCGAGAATGCCCGCGAAGAGGTCGCCCTGGTTCGCGTTCTCCCTCCGGACAGGATTCCGGAAGAGGAGCCGCGCTTACTTGAGCAGGCCCGCCGCAATCTACCCGGCCTGCCGGTGGATGACCTGGACATCCTGATCGTTGACGAAATGGGCAAGAACATCAGCGGCCTGGGGATGGATCCCAACGTGATCGGCCGCCTGAAGATCCCCGGACAACCCGAACCCGACCGCCCGCGCATCCGCTTCATCATCGTCCGCGATCTGACTGCGGAGACCCACGGCAATGCCCTGGGCATGGGCCTGGCGGACATCATCACCCGCCGGCTGTTTGACAAGATCGACCTCAAGGCCACCTACGAAAACATGCTCACCACCACGTTCCTGGAGCGCGGCAAGATACCGGTGATCGCCGAGACGGACCAGGAGGCCCTGGCCATCGCCTGTCGAGCCCTGGGCCGGACGAACCCCAATGAGCTGCGCATCATCCGGATCACCAACACGCTGCACCTGGAGGAACTGTACGCCTCCGAAGCGGTGGTACAGGAACTTCGCGGCCGTCCTGACATCGAAATCCATGGACCGGCCGGTCCGTGGTTGGAAGCCGCGCCGGCCTGAGAGTCCGTCCCGGCAGCGAGAGGTTCGAATCTGCAATAAGTAATAAAACGAGCGGGTGGCCCACCTCTTCAGAGGTGGGTTCACGATTTGGACAACCGATGAGGGTGCCGATGGCATCAACCTCCAAGCCCGGCTGAAGCCGGAGTGCGTCTGAGGCTGGAGATGTGTTTGTCGCTCAGGTAATCGCCCGTGGCCCTGAGAAGGGCCAGGTGAGAGTAGCCACCAGTGGAGCGAAGCGGAACCGGTGGTTGCGAGTGCCCGGCGGCGAGAGGTTCGAGTCTGCAACAAGCAATAAAACGAGCCTGCGGGGTTGTGGCCCCGCAGGCTCTTTTATTGGCATCGTCGCCTGTTCTGCGACGAATTGCTCGCTCATCATGTCATGGACGCTAACATCTCGCCGGGGCCGGCGGGCCGGATGCCCACCCTGTCCGCGCGGCAAGATGCGCGTGCCTTAGTTACCGGTGCTCGGCCAATTGCTTCTTGCGGGCCAGGATGATCTCCTCCTGCACCTCGCGCGGCGTCTGGCGATAGGCCGAGAATTCCATCGTGAACGTGCCCTTGCCCTGGGTGGCCGAACGCAGGTCGGTCGCGTAACCGAACATCCGGGCCAGCGGCACTTCGGCGGTGATGGTCACGAAGCTCTGCTTCGTCTCCGTACCGTGGATCAGGCCGCGCCGACTGGAGAGATCGCCGACGATACTGCCCTGGAACTCGGCCGGGGCTTCGACCTCCACCTTGACGTAGGGCTCCAGCAGGGCCGGCTTGGACTGCCGGAAGGCCTCGTTGAAGGCGTCGCGGGCACAGATCTGGAAGGCCAGATCCGAGGAGTCCACCGCATGATACGTGCCGTCTTCCAGCACGATCTTGACCCGCACGACCTCAAAGCCGGCCAGCGGACCCTTGCCCCGGGCGCTCTGGAAACCTTTGTCGCAGGAGGGGATGAACTCGGTCGGGATGCGTCCGCCGTGCACCTCGCTCTCGAACTCGTAGTCGTGGGGCGAATCCGGAGGCAGCGGAATCAGCCGCCCGATCACGTGGGCGTACTGGCCGGCGCCGCCGGTCTGCTTCTTGTGCTTGTAGTTGAACGCCACTTCCTGCGTCGGGGCCTCGCGGTAGCTGACCTGCGGGGCGCCTACGGTGAGGTCGATCTTATACTCGCGCTTGAGCCGTTCGATATACACGTCCAGGTGCAGCTCGCCCATGCCGCTGATCAGCGTCTCGCCGGTCTTCTCGTCGCTGCGGACGTGGAAGGTGGGATCCTCCTTGCAGAAGCGGCTCAAGGCCTTGGAGAGCTTGTCACGGTCGGCGGTCTTGTTCGGTGCAATCGCCAGCGAGATCACCGGCTCGGCCACGTGGATGCTCTCCAGCGAATAGTGCTGGTCGAGCGAACAGAGCGTGTCGCCCGAGTTGCAGTCCACGCCAATGAGGGCCACGATGTCGCCGGCTTCGGCCACGTCGATGTCCTCGCGGTGGTTAGCGTGCATCCTCAGAATGCGGCTGACGCGCTGCTTCTTGCCCACCCGGGTGTTCATGTACGTATGGCCGCGTTCGATGCGGCCCTGGTAAATGCGCACGAAAGTGAGCTGGCCGAACGACTCCTCGACGATCTTGAAGGCCATGGCGGCCATGGGCGCGTCAGGATCGGCGGCCAGGGCGATTTCCGCGCCCTCGTTTACGTTGTCCTTGGCGTAGGCCATGCGATCCAGCGGGCTGGGCAGATAGCGAACCACCGCGTCCAGCAGAAGCTGCACGCCCCGATTTCTGAAGGCCGAACCCATCAGCACGGGAGTGATCTCACGGGCGATAGTCTGCTCGCGGATAACCTGGTGCAGCAGTTCCTCGGGGATCGGTTTATCCTCGAGCATGAGCTCCATCAGCTTATCGCTGTAAAGAGACAGCGTGTCGAGTAGCCCGTGGCGCGCCCGGGCGGCGGCGTCCTGGTATTCGGCGGGAATCTCCTGGACGCGGACATGCTCGCCCTGGGGGCCGTCGAAATAGACTGCCTTCATGGTGATCAGATCGATCACGCCCTCGTGGCGGCTTTCCAGCCCGACGGGGATCTGCAACGGCACGGCCACGTGGCCCAGCTTGGTCTCCATTTCCCGGATGACGCGGGCGGGATCGGCGCCGACGCGATCACACTTGTTGATAAAGGCCAGGCGCGGCACGTTGTAGCGGCGCATCTGGCGGTCCACGGTCAGCGATTGCGACTGCACGCCGCCCACGGCACACAGGACCAGCACGGCCCCGTCGAGCACGCGGAGGGAGCGCTCGACCTCGATGGTGAAGTCCACGTGGCCGGGCGTGTCAATGATGTTGATCGTCTTGCCTTTCCAGCCGACAGTGGTGGCCGCCGAGGCAATGGTGATGCCGCGCTCGCGCTCCAGATCCATGAAGTCCATGGTGGCGCCATCCTCGCCGTCCTTGACGTCGCCCATGCGATGGATGCGCCCGCTGTAGAACAAAATCCGCTCGGTGAGGGTCGTCTTGCCCGAGTCGATATGCGCCGAGATGCCAATGTTTCTCAGATCACTCAAATTCATCATGTTTACGCCTGACTGTGCCAGTCAGCTACACCTGTCGCTTCCCGCCGGAAAAACCGGAAAGAGGATCCGGGCTCATAAACTGCAAAGCACCGGAAGGGTCGGCTCGGTAAACACACCTGCCCCCTTTCCGCGCCCAGAGCGAGTGTCGGAAACCCGCCTGCGGGCAACGGTTGCAATCGGACTGCCGGGTATCGGTTGGTAAGACCTGGGGAACCCCATTTCGGCAGCCTTCTGAAGAGAGCCGCCGATGTGATGATCAGCGGACGCTTCAGCGCTGCCGGTGTTCGATCAAGATCTTGTTAGAGATCCGCCTCACCCTGCACCTCGATCGTCCTGTCGGCGGCATCCCCCGCTGACTGTCAGCTCCGCAGGCATTCCCGGCCCGTCGGACTGAAAATAAAGGGGACACAGCCAACAAGTCGTAAAGATCGGCAAGTATATCGCCTCCAATCGGCGTTTTCAAGCCCCTGCAGAGGCAGTTTTCCGCCACCCGGGGAATTTTCCGGCCCAAGTCCGTTGCGGCCGCTCGATCACTGCCCAAGACCGGCCTGAGGATGCATGTAAGTACCTGTCAGGACAGGGGTATGCTTGCCGTTCCAAGGGGAGCGGCCAAGCCGCGGGCCGCCGTGGGACCGCCCTTGAGATCCTTCGCCCGGGCCTTCTCCAGGAATTGAATAAACTGATCCGCCGGGCGCGTGCCCATGAAGCCCGCCACTACCTGGCCCGCTGGTGAAAGCACGAAAAAGGTGGGAAATGCCTCCACGCGATACTCCAGGGCCAGCCGCGGTTCGCGGTTGCCATCTACGCGCACGGCCACCCAGCCCTCCAGGGCGCGGGCCACTTCCGACTTCGAAAAAACTTCCCGGTCCATCCATTGACACGCGGGACAGCCGGCGGTCTGAAACGCCAGCAGCACGAATTTGCCCTGCTCGCCTGCTTTGCGCAGTCCCGCCTCGTAGTTCGCCTCCCACTCGAACGCCGCCGGCACCGTGCGGTTGGCGTAGAGATACACACCAACCAGCACCGCTAGCACGGCCCAGACCATCCACCGCCCCCCTGGGCGCCGCCTGCTCACCGGTGTCTCCTGGTCGCCGTTCATTCCGGGCTCTGGCTCACGGTTCACTTCGCTCTTCTCACTTTACTGCACGGCGGCACAGGCACCTTCGTCGCCGATGCCACGCAACCGGCCGCGTTCCAATCACCATCATGCACACGCTCGTTGACGCCGGCCGACACGTCCACGCGCTGCTTATCATCATAAGCCAGGGAAGTTAAAGCTGGCGACGACGATCCATCCACCTCCTCGAAATGTTGTTTTCAGGCATCATCCCTGCACAAACGGTACGGGGGGCCCAACTTTCTCCGTCGGCCGAATCCTTCGTTAATCCTTGCTATTTCATATGTTAGGAATTCCACCGGAGCGGGAGGAGGTTTCGCCGCCGCTGGCACCGACTTTGCCCCCGTCATCATGACACGCCGCCGCGGATGCCGGTCGGCGCCGGAAGGGAGAATCCAATGGATGAAGCAACATTCCAGCGAAGACTCGGCGAACTCGTAGCCCAGATCGGTTCACTGCCCGAGCCCGACCGGGCCAAGCTGACCCTGCTGGCGGAAGAGACCCGGCAACGTCACAAGGAGCTCAAGAACACCGTGGGCAGCCTGCAGGAAAGCATCGATTTCCTGCGGCTTTCGATCAAGTACCTGCTGTTCGACCTGGAGGCGACGCGGCGCGAGAACGCCTATTTGCGGAAGATGCTCGAGGAGCAGAAGGACTCCTGAGCACGTCTGGCCCGGAAGTCAGTGGCTCACTCCCGGCCACTGGTGTTGTCGTATGTGGGGAGTAGCGAGAGCAGGACCCGATCCCTGGCCGGCGCGTGGGGGGAATTCTCCCGACAGCGCCCCGGCGGGGACGGGCCCGCCGGCACCGCTGAGCACAGGGCCGGCGCAAGTCTGAGGGCGACGGACGCGGCCATCAGCGTTGCGTTCGTCGCCCTGTTTATCGGCTCTGTTGTTTGCCCTGGAATGCACCGATATGATCTAGGCTACATGGAATTTAGGAGAGACTGGCTTCGGGGCGCCGGTGCGGGCCGTAAGGGGATCAAGGTTCTCTTTACGTGTGCCGGCCGGCGCGTAGAACTTATCCAGGCCTTCGGCCGGGCGGCCGAAGGTTTGGGTCTGCGCGCCAGCCTCCAGGTGGCCGACTGCGAAGTAAATTGCGCCGCCGCCTGCATTGCCGACCGGGCTCACCAGATGCCCCTGATTACCTCCGGGCAGTACATCACCGCGTTATTGGACCTGGTTCGCGGTGAGAAGATCGACCTGCTCATTCCGCTGATCGACAGTGAGCTGGTTATCTTGAGCGAGGCCCGCGATCAGTTCGCCCGGGAAGGCTGCGGCGTGATCATTTCCTCGCCAGAAGTGGTCCGCACTTGCCGGGACAAACTCTCCACCTTTGAGTTTCTGACCCGCCACCAGATCGATACCCCGCAGACCTGGACGCCCGAGCAGCTCCTTCGCCGGGACCGGCACCAGTACCCCTATTTCCTGAAACCCCGTTTCGGCAGCGCCAGCAGGGGCAATTTCATCCTGAAAAGCCAGGGGGACATGGAGGCCTTTGTCCCCCGCGTGCCGGATGCCATCATTCAGGAGTTTGTCGAGGGCGTCGAGCACACCCTGGATGTCTACACCGGCTACGACGGCGTGCCGCGCTGCGTGGTGCCCCGCGAACGGATCGAGGTCCGCGGCGGCGAGGTAACCAAGGCGCGCACAGTTCGGCACGAGGGCATCATCCAGACCGGCATGCGCGTGGTCGAGGCGCTGGGCGCGTGCATGGGGCTGATCACCATTCAACTCATTCTCAGCCCCGATGGCCGGATCCGGGTTATCGAGGTGAATCCCCGCTTTGGCGGCGGCGTTCCACTGGCCATCCACGCCGGCGCGGACTTCCCCCGCTGGCTGCTGATGGAATGGCTGGGCCAGCAACCCACCATTCGCCCGGACCATTTCAAAGACGGCGTGCTGATGCTGCGGTATCACCAGTCGTTCTTCAAGTAAGCGCAAGCCGTTCAGGATTGTCTCAGGTACGTCACCCACTGCACTATCCGAAAGCAGAGGGGGAGACAGACCCCGCCGAAAGGCAAATCAGAAACCTGCCCTACAGGGTCGGCCGCTCCTGGCGGCGCGTGAGCAGCAGGTAGAGGAAGAAGCCGCCGCCCACGAGGTTGGTCAACACCCCAACCGGCACCTGGCGGAACTCGCCGCGGAGCCAGTACATGGCGTTGCGGGCCAGCAGATCGCAGAGCGGCAGAAAGGCCGCGCCGGCCAGCGCGCAGGCCGGCAGCAGGCGCTGATGGCCAGCCCCGACGAAGAAGCGCATGGCGTGCGGCACCAGCAGACCCACGAAACCGATGGGGCCGCAATGCGCGACCACGCCTGCCGTCAACAGAGAGGCGGTGAAGTAAAGCAACCGCCGGGAGCGGCGCACGTCCACGCCCCGGCTGGCCGCCACCACCTCGCCCATCATCATGAGGTCGAGATCGCGGTGCAGGTACATGGCCGCCCCGCCGGCCAGTGTGGCCATGGCCAGCGCCTCCAGCACCGGCTCGAACCCGAGGATCTCCAGCGAACCCATCATCCATTGCAGGATGACGCTCATATCCTGCCGCTGGGCCAGAAAGAGCACCAGCACAATTCCCGCCGAGCACAGGAAGCCAATGGTGATACCGGCCAGCAGCAGTGTGGAGGAGGACTGGCCGCCGCGCAGGTGGGCGATGGCGTACACCACCGTCACGCACAGCAGCGCGCCCATGAACGCGAACAAACTCACCACCGGCAGGCCGTAGAGCAGCCCGCCGCCGGCGAACATGATGGCGATGGCCGCGCCCAGCGAAGCGCCGCTGGAGACGCCCAGCGTGTACGGCGAAGCCAGCGGGTTGCGGAAGAGGGCCTGGAAGATGGCCCCCGCCGTGGCCAGTGCCGCCCCCGCGAGCATGCCCATGGCCAACCGCGGCAACGGCAAGCCGGCCATTCGCGCCCAGAGATCCAGCAGCGGCCGGGACTCGGTGCGGGCCCTGGACCAGTAGTGCGACAGACCGACGCCGGTGGTGCCCACGATCAGCGAGACGGCCGCGACTAGGATGCAGGCAAGGATGAGTACCACGTAGAGGCGCCCTGCCCTCCGGCTCATTGCGGTCCCCCTTCGGCCGGCGGCGTGCTGTGCCGGTACGGGCAGATCGAGAGTGTGAGAGATGGAGAAATGGAGGGAGTGGCCGTCATGTCGTGTCCTTCCATTGTCCTGACTCTCCATCTTTCTATCTTGTTGCAGCCTCGTACTCACGACCGGCAACCATCAACCTATACATCCAGGTGCACCGACGCCCGTCCGGCCGGGTCACGGTGCAGAACGAACGGCGTGCCGAAGAGCGCTTCGAGCCGGCACGTGTCCAGCAGGGCCTCGACTGGTTCATCGAAGGCCACGCTTCCACCTTGCAGGGCCAGCACCCGGCCGCCGATGGCCAGCGGCAGATTGAGATCGTGACTGATGACCAGCAGGGTATTGCCGCCGGCGGCTGTCTGCGTTCCACCGGCCGGCTCGCGAAAACCGCCGGCCACCCGGCTTTCACCGGTAAACCAACCAATCGCTCCGGTCGACGCGTCGCCCGGTGTGCGCGTGAAGGCCCGGATGATGCGAATCAGCTCCGCCTGGTGGGCGGGGTCGAGGGCGTTGGTGGGCTCGTCGAGGAACAGGATCGGCGTGTGCTGGGCCAGGGCGGCGGCGATCCAGACCTTCTGGCGCTCACCGCCGGAGAGGGTATCGATGGTACGCTCCAGCAATGAGTCGACACCGGTGGCGGTTGCGGCCGAGGTGACAATCTCGCGATCCTGGGCCGAGAGCGGTTCGAGCGGCTCGAGGTGGGCGTAGCGCCCGCCCTCGATGATCTCGCGGACGGTGAAGCCCAGATATCCGTCGTGTACCTGCGGCACGTAGGCGATGCGGCGGGCGATCTGCCGGCGGGCCAACCTGTCGATGGGCGTGCCGTCCAGGCGCACCACGCCCCCGGCAAGCGGGAGCAGGCCGAGTAATGCGGCCATCAGCGTGGACTTGCCCGCTCCGTTAGGCCCGATGACGGAGACGACCTCGCCATCGCCGATGCGCAGCGAGACGTCGCGCAGCACGGGGCGCCCCAGCCGCATGACCGTCAACCTGTCGGCTTCGATGGCCATAAGGTCGATTCTACCTCCGAGCGGTTGAACCCGCACCTTCTGTGTGCCACGGCTGTGCCAGCCGTGCGGGCGGTCAGGGCACACTCCCGGCAGACCAACCTCTCAACAGGCGAGCGATCTGCTTGCAAAACACTGTTCACAGAGCAGTGGCACACATGTACCCACGGCATGCCATGCGGGTGTGTCAGGTCTGTTGACCCCATGCACCAGGCTGCGGCAGTCTCACGTCCAGAAGGCGGGCAAGATGCCCACCCCCCGATCACTACAGATGCCTGCCCCGATCACCACACGAACTTATCGCCCGCCAGGCGCTGCTTGAGGGCGTCCATGAGGGCGTCCTCGTCGGCCTCGGTGGGCGCGTGGTAGGTGACCGAGAAGCGCAGATAGGCGCCCGCGTCGTCCCAGGGGACGGTGCAGATGCTCCGCTCGCGGATCAGGAACTGCGAGCAATCCTCGGCGGTGGCGAACCGCGGGCCGCCCTCGATACCCGCGGGGGCCTTGGCGTAGAGGAAATAGGTTCCACCGGGCATCTTCGCCTGGAAGCCGAGCGCGTTGAGCGTGGCCACCAGCTTCTGAAGGCGGCGCTCGTACTTGGCCCGGATACGCTGCGGAATCGTCGGGTCGGCCAGGGCGGTGGCGGCGGCCTTCTGGATGGCGATGAACTGGCCGGAGTCGGTGTTGTCCTTGACGTCGGCGTAAGCCCGGACAAGCCGCTCGTGGCCGGCCACAAAGCCCATGCGCCAACCGATCATATCGAAACCCTTGCTCATCGAGTGGACTTCAACGCCCACCTCCTTGGCCCCGTCCACCTGGAGGAAGCTCAGAGGCTTCCGGCCGTAGGTGAGCAGAATATGGGCGGCATCCTGGATCACCACGATCTGGTTGGCCAAGGCAAAGTCGATAACCTTCTTGTAGAAGGCCTCATCGGCCAGGGCCCCGGTCGGGCTGTTGGGGAAGTTGATGACCAGCAGCTTGGCCCGGCGGCGGATGTCGTCGGGAATGGCGTCGAGGTCCGGACGGAAGCCGTTCTTCTCCAGCAGGGGCAGGGCAAACACCTGCCCGCCGTAGTACCTGGTATACGTGCCGGCCACGGGGTAGCCGGGAACGGTCATGAGGGTGATGTCGCCGGGGTTGATGAAGCAGGCCGGCAGCATGGCCAGGGCCGGCTTGGTGCCGATGCAGTGGACGATCTCGGTGAGCGGATCGAGGGTCACGCCGAACTCGCGCTTCATAAACGCGGCGGCGGCGTCCTTGTATTCCTGAATGCCGTTGTCGGCATAGCCGCGGTTTTCGAGCTTATCGACCTCGATCTTCATCCGCGCCCGCACGGACTCGGGGGCCATGTCGTCGTTCTCGCCAATTCCGAAGTCGATGAGCGGCCGGTCGGGGAAATCCTTGATCGCCTGGCGCTTGGCCCGCTTGATCTTCTCGAATTTATAAATGGCGGTGCCTTTGCCGTAGTTAGCGCCACCGATGCGGTCCGCGAAGAGGGTCTGGAAGTAGGGGTCTGACATCGTGTTGAGTCCTCAGGGTCTAAATCCTTCGTCTGTGGTCCCAGGCGCGTCCGGCACGAGCTTCAGCATTCAGCCGCCAGCGGGTTGGCTCGCTGATGGCCACGGCCGGATCACCCCCGGGAAGGTGGTAATGGATAGCAGGTTTGCGCGACTCTGCCAAGGACGGGAGGAAAGATGGACGGCCACAATCACTCCTAAGTCATTACTATTTCACAATTTGAGAACATCACGAGCGTAACCGCGCAAAAAGGTTCTTTGGGCGCGGGCATCGTTCTCGCTCCCTGCGGGGTCCTGGGTCCGGGCATTTGAAGGCCGGGGCAAATAAGACCGCTGGCTTTCCGGTCGCGGCGGCGAAGAGAACGCGGGCAGGCGGGGAGGCCCAACCAGGTCTGAAGGGTCGCCGGAAGCCGCCTTTGGCGGCAAGCCTCGCAACCGGGGGCGCCTCCGTCGAATCAGCCGCAGGCAAGAAATCGAGGCGGGGCAAGCTGACGACTACCCGTCGGTCACTCGGTTTCGGTATAATGGCCTCAGCGTAAGTTAATAATCCCGAATGGACAACGAGGAGGCCAGGAATGAAGTGGCAACTGAAGCAAGGCTCTTCCCGCCAGTGGCTGGTTGGCATGACGTTGGTTCTGGGGAGCGCCATGGTGTCGGCCACCGTGCGGGCCGACGTGGTGATCGTGGAGAGCGGGACGGATGGCTTAAATCACGCCTGGTATCAAGAAACAGGCTCCTGGAACGAAGCCGGCTATAAGAGCCAGGCCGGCGGCCTGCAGGCCACGCATTCCCGCTATGCGATGGGGGGGACACCGGCCTTCTCGGTCAACCCCACACTGGGCACCGCCGGCGGCACCTACGACGTCTTCGTAACCATGCCGACCACGGACCTCTGCTCCACGAACCTCGTGGTGAAGATCACGTTGACCGGCGGCGAATGGGCGGCCTCCCCCGATACCACGCTTTTCAGAAGCACGGGCCCGATCCATACGTGGGGCCTGGTCGGCCGGATGATACTGAATCCGGGCGTGAGCGCCCCCACGATCAAATTCGAATACGCAAGCGGCAACCTGAACTTCCTGAGCCGCTTCTACGCCGACGCGGTCCGCTTTGAAGAGGTGACGGATTGCACCGTGGAGATCGTTGCGCCGCCCACCAGCCAGATCGTGCCCGAGGGGGGCAACGCCACGTTCACGGTCTCGGCCACGGGCGCCGGCACGCTGACCTATGAGTGGACCTGGAAGGGCCAGGTGGTCCAGCCCGACCCGCTCGACCCGAGCAAGCTGACTCTCACCAACGTTCAACTCGCCGACAGCGGGTCGAAGGTGGCCGTCACCATCACCGACGACAACTGCTCCGTAACCAGCGACGAGGTCACGCTGACCGTCCAGAAGCTGCCGGAGATCCTCGACCAGCCGGACAACGTGAGCATCGTGGCCGGCTGGAATGCCTACTTCGAGGTGGTGGCCTCCTCGACGCTACAGTTACATTACGAGTGGCACATCCAGCGCGTGGGCCAGCCGACCAGCGAGATCGTGGGTGACAACGCCCCCTTCTGGACACGCCTCAACGCCCAGCCCGCCGATCACGGCGCGACCGTATGGGTCAAAGTGACTGACAGCATCGGCGGATCTGTGGAGAGTGAGCCGGCCCTGCTGTGGGTGACGGGCTTTGCCGAGCAGCCGCGTCCTGTGTACGTGGCCGAAGGCAACAAGGCCGTCTTCAAGGTGGTGGGCGTCGGCCCCGGCACGCTGTCGTATGCCTGGGCGGTCAACGGCGAGCCGGCCGGAACCAACAGCCCCACGCTGGAGCTGGCGAACGTGAAACCCGGTGACCATGGGGCCACGGTTCAAGCGATGCTCACCTCCACCACCGACACCGAAACGCTGACGGCGACCAGCACCACGGTTCTCCTGCGGGTCGTGCAGTGCAACGTTCCCTATGCGGATGCCGACGCGGACGGGGATGTGGACCACGAGGACTTCGGAATCTTCCAGGCCTGCATGACCGGCGATGGGGCCGGAGCGGCCGGGCTGATCGCCGGCGGTTACTGCGCCTGCTTCGATCAAGATCCAGGGGCCGGGGAAACTGTGGAGGGGGATGGTGACGTGGACGAGGATGATCTGGCCCTGTTCGAGCAGAACGTGACCGGGCCGGCCGTCCCCTGGACACCGCGCGTGCTGATCGTCAAGCACCTCAAGCCCGTAATCGTGGGCCGGGGCGCGACGGCCAGATTCGACGTTCAAGCCGTTGGCACGGCACCTCTGAGCTACAAGTGGTCCTTCGGCCAGGACACGGTTGAAAGCGACCTGCCCACCCTGCTTCTGCCCGACTGCCAGCTCGCCGACGACGGCAAAACGGTTTCTGTGCTCGTGACCGACGCACTCGACAGCGAGGGCGCCAAGTCCGAAGCCGTCCTGACGGTTGTGCCTTGTAACGTGCCCTATGCGGACGCGGACGGCGACCAGGACGTAGACCAGGCTGACTTCGGGTTCTTCCAGGCTTGCATGGAAGAGTCGGAGCTTGGCCTGATCATCGACGACCAGTGCTACTGCTTCGACCGCGACCCGGACGGCTCCGATGGCGACGTTGACGCGGACGATTTAGTCCAGTTCCACAACTGCTGGACTGGCCCGGGGATTCCATTTGACGCGGACAATCCGCCGGCCAACTGCCTGCCGTAAGCGTGGTTCTGAACAGGAACGAAACAGAGGCAACGGAGGATCGCATCGATTCTCCGTTGCCTCTGTTCGTTCCTGCCGTGGGCGGGAGAGGGGGATGGGGGACACAGAGACACGAGGACAAGGAGACAAGGGGACAAGGGGAAGGAGAGATGGAGAGATAGAGAGATGGAGCGTAGGGGGACGATTGCAGGCGCCAAGTACAAACTAATCGGGCGTGAATGGGGGCTTTCAGCGATCGGCTCTCACCTTCCGGGCTATCGCGCGCCCGCTGACCGCTGATCGCTGATCGCTGACTGCTGCCCTTGAGGCGGGTGGCCCACCTCTTCCAGAGGTGGGTTCACGATTTGGACAACCGATGACGGTACCGACGGCATCAACCGCAAGCCCGGCTGAAGCCGGAGTGGGCCTGGGACTGGAGATGTGTTTGTCGCTCAGGCAATCACCAGTGGCCCCGCGAGGGGCAGGTGAGAGCAGCCACCAGTGGAGCGAAGCGGAACCTGTGGTTGCCAGTGCCCGGCGCACGAGTATCCGCCCCGGCCGGGGCGGGGAGAGAGGCTGGTGAGGGGTCTCACGCCGCCCCGGCCAGGGCGTGTATCCACCTGAAGGTGGCGGTCTGTGGTGCGCACAATGCCCTTTTCTTATTCTGTCCGATTGAGCCGGGCGTCCTCACCATTACTGGTACAGTTTCTCAAACGTCATCAGAGGTGGGGGCGCGAAGACCTAAGCGATCAGCAGCGCGGCGACCAACAACCAGGCAGGAACCGGCCCAAGTTGGCAACGGAAAACCGTGTCAGCAGTCCCTCGCTGGCGCTTCGGGCTCAATGGGCTGCGTTTCGGGCTCAATCGCTGGCGTTTCGAGCTCAATCGGTTGCCGTCGTTCCTGTCATGGACCCAGACGCCGGGGGCATGCCCCCCCTGGATCCCCGCTTGTTCAGGGAGGACAAGGCGAGCGAGACGCCGGAGTCCGTGACCACCTCGGCGAAGCGGAGAAGCCCCCATTCTGAGCCCGAAGCGCAAGCGAGGGCCGGCAAAGCCCACGCATACGGATCCCCAATGAATCTTGTGCGTTGGGTGCCCCGCCTCTTCACGAGGGGGCGCGAAGATTCAAACGATCAGCGGCGCGGCGACCAACAACCAGGCAGGAACAGACCCAAATTTGCAATGGAAAACCGCATGAGCAGTGGTCCACAATGGGCGATGGCTCGCGATAGTGGATTACAACGGGAAGGTGCGACTGTAGACGCCAATGCAAGGAGACTGGCCGGTGGCGGGGTCGGCCTCGATAAACCAGAAGATCGAATCGTCCGGAGCCCGGTCCAGGGTGATGGTATTATCCCTCCGATTGACCTCCTTGATGCGGAGGATGTTGCCTTGGGACGAGACTAGGAATGCCCCTTCGCTGAACTTGGACATGGGAATCTTGTCATTGTAGGCGTCCAGGAGCGGGCCGGGAAGCACTGGATCCGCAGGGGTCCAGGAATGCTCGCCTTCATTCACCTTGGCAGTGCGCGGCCAATCCTTAGGCCAGGTGGTACCGCGGCGATTCACGAATACAAAGAATTGAACATAAGTCTGGCCGGCGTTGTCGTTCTTCCGATAGAGGGCAGACCACGTATAAGGCGGATCGACGAGAATCGGCTGACCGGCGGCATCAGTTCTGAGGGGTAGCATCCACCGCTTCGCACTCGCTTGATAGTATGGGAAAACAGATGGATAGAATCGGGTAGCCGCGCCGCGAGGTTCCAGACCACTGGACAATCGATAAGGGACAGACAGCCATTCATTCAGCCCCAGAAAGGTGGAGTCGTTGGACGGGTCGTACGGCATCATGGGATCGTTCTTGGGAAGACGGGCGCTGACCACGCCAAGAGATTCGGTCCGCAATGATTCGCGAAAGCTGGCGAAGAACTTCGTTGGGTCCGGAGTGGTCAGATCATTGGGGATTCGCTTGGCCGAATCCGGCTCGGCCAGCAACAGTCGGAGGCGTTCGAAGGCATCGTTGGCAACCAACGGGGCGATGGTCTGTTCGCTCACGATGCGGCACTGATCTAGGCCGACGGGGAAGGTGGCGGCGACCATGAGCATGCCCACGCCCAGGATGCCGATGGCGATCATGATCTCGGCCAGCGAGAAGGCTCGCCTCGTTCGGTTCCTTGAGCTCATTTTGTACGCACTTGCGGGCATCGGCAGCCACCTCACTGTCGCGTGTTCACCGGCGCGCCGGTGTAGACGTTCAACGGAATCAGCGTGCCCTGCTGCTGAATATAACCGGCGAAGGGCGTCGCACCGGCATCAAGCCGTTTCTGATGTTCATAGACCCAGACGGAATTCTGGCTCATCTCGTAGAGCGCCGTGTCCGGCGTGTTCCGTTTGCCCGTGTTGGGTCCATCGCCAGTCTGCGGGTCCGGATCGGTATCTAATTCGAGATCATCAGGGTCGTCCGGCGGCAGCGGTTTGGGCACCGGGGGCGACTCATCGATCACATCCGGCAGGAACTTTCCGCGCTTAGCCAGATTGAAGACCGGGTCATGCCATGTTCGGACCGTAAAGTTGCCGCTGGAAGCCCTGAACCAGCGGTCCGGCCGCTGAGTCACGTGCACCTGGCGGCGAACGATCTGGCCTGAGGGCGAGAAGACGACCGTGAAGGTAGTTGCAGGAATGACCTTTCTAACCGGGTCGGGTTCGAATTCGGCCTCCGGGGCCGCCGCCAAGCCCACGTCGCCCTGGGCCAGCTCAACTCCCCTGGGCAGTTGGAGCGGTTCCTCTCCAACCGCAGTGAGGGTCAGGAAGGTGCATTGCATGTGGTAGGCCGGGCAGCCGTTGGGAAAGTACTCGGACGGCTCAACCTGCTGGAGCATGACGGCGTACTGCCGGCCTTCCGCATCCTGCTGGAAACGAATCCCCACGTAGCGCTGCGTGGCCGCCGCCCGCATCCGCGCGGAGGCAAAGAGGCTGCGCATCGTGGTTCGTATGGCCCCCTCGCTGGACACGCGAGTCAGGCCGGAGAGAGACGGAACGGCCAGCGCCACCAGGATGGCGATGATGGCGAACACGATCACCAACTCGACCAGCGTAAAGCCGGCGCGCACCTCCCTTTTTCGCCAGCCGTGCAGTCTCACAAGCGGAGATGGCGGCCTGAGGCCCGCGGCCCCAGTGCTTCGAGTCGTCCCGAACTGGCTGCGCGCGCCGGTCACTTCTTAAAGCTCCAAATATCGTCGTCGGTCCCGAAAAGCCCATCCGGTCCAGCCGATTGCAGAGCAGGCTGGTGGTTGTTCGCGGTGTTGTCCTTGTCGTAGTACATGGGCCGCCCCCAGGCGTCCACAAGTACCAGCACCTCCGTCACCCTCGGGCGAAACTGCTCAGGCGGATCATCCGGGTCGCCGGTAGCCATCATATTCCCTACATCCTGGAAGCCCATGGTCGGCGAGATCTTGTCCGGGCTGAGCAGGTTGCCGGAAGGAATTTTGGCGAGGGCTCGTTTGGAAGCCGGTTCGCGAACCAGGGCATAATAGAATGCCTGGATACCGTAGATGCGTCGGCGATCCGGCTTAAGAGTGACGGGATGAACAGAATACGCCTTCATTCCAATGGCAGTAGCTCCTTCAGCAGGCTTCTCCCTCGGGTTGTCACTCGGGCCTTCGTCAAAGTCGTCCCGAGTGTCGCTGGGCTCCCGGAAAAAATCGAGGCGGAACTCGTCCGTGCCCGGCGGCAACTCGGTTATAAACGGATCCGAGGGAGTCTGTTCGTCATCGGGATCCACCGGCTGCGGCGGCAGTTCATTGGGGTTGGCCAGCCTGTACTCCGCCAGCGCCATCATGGCCGCCTCCATTACCGCCTTGGTCTGCTTGACCTTCGCCGCCTCGCGGGCCTTGACGCTGGCCACGGTGATGACCCCCACCAGAACGGCGATGATGGCAAAGACGATCACGAGTTCGACCAGGGTAAAGCCGCCCCGGCCAAAGCCCACAGGGGCCGCTGCTCGCGTGGAGACTTCGCCACGGCGGCCAAGCTGATCGCTGACCGCTGAAAGCTGACCGCTGAAAGCTGATCGCTGAAAGCTGCTCCTCATAGCATCACCATCATCCCAGATTCCAGGTGTCAGGCCAATAGGCCGATAGTTGGCCAGCCCCCCGCCCTTTATGCAAGAGCCCACGCCGGGAACGACGTAGGCTCATAAGTTCTTATCACATCGAAGGCTACGGCACGGCCTCATGATGATTGCGGCGGGCGTTCCGCCTGTCTCACGTGAAGGCGGGCAAGGCGCTCGCCCCCGGCCGGCGTTCCGATCACTTGTTGATCGGGAAATTGGCCACATCATCAGCGGTCCCGAACAACCCGTCCGCACCGGCCGACAACAGGATGAACGAGTCAGGCCGATGGGGTGTGGCTACTGCGGAAATGCTGGGGTTAAAAATGTGTCGGACGAAAGAGCCGGGCGGGTTCTGGGACTCGAACGCAGAATTCGTCGGCGACACTGTCGGGTTCCCCAACATGGGCCGCGGGTTGGTGGCGTTGCGGTCCGGAGAAAAGTGGGCCCGCCCCGCGCCGAAATCCATGCCGGGATCGGTGGTGATGATGGCGTTGTCAAAGAGATTGTAGATGCCGCTGGGGGCGTACCGACCGCCCGGTGCGTAGTACTCAACCGCCGACCTACCCTCATTCACGCTGCCTTCATCGGCGATGTATTTCGCGTTGGGGTTGGCCTTGTAATAGAGGATGGGCTGATCCCAGGCGTCCAGGAAAGCGTGAGAATTCAGATAGCCACCGCCGGCCGGCACCTGGAAATCCAGCGAGTTCGGGGCCATCTGCTTGGTCAATCTGACCTTGCTCAGGTCAACATAGGGCCCCGAACGCGGATGGTACGGCTTGGTGCCGGACAGGGCGTACAAGTTCACCTGAGGCTGGGCCGGATTGGAGCCCATGTCGTTGGTCCATCCGCCAAATATATCGTTCGTCCCGCTGTTATCCAAATCTCGGAACCCCGGCGTACCCAGCAGGTCCGCGCCGGCCAGCCCCCAGACCAGCAGGTTCGCCCCGCATACCGCGATCTGCCTGTTGTTGATCGGGTTCGGCTGGACAACGGTCATAACCGACGGCGGGTAAGCTCCGCCCAGCGCACTGTCGGCGTGGAACATATCAGCGCCGGTGCTCAGCGTGCTGATCATCGCCTCCGTGCTGGCCCGCTTGGCCGCAGTGCGGGCGGCGCTGAAGGCCGGAAGGGCAATGGCGATCAGCAGGCTGATGATGCCGATGACCACCATCAGCTCGACAAGGGTGAAAGCCCTGGCCGGCTGGCGGCGGGCGAGACGATGGCGGTGGATGGTATTCATGGTCCGCTCCTTGCTTTCCTGTGCCGCTGGCTGCAGTCGCTTCTTTTCCTCTCCTCCAACGGCCGGCGCTGACGCCGGACGATACACAAGAGGCGGACAGCGCGCCCGCCTCCGCCGCTTAGTCGCTGAAGTTGTTCACATCGTCATCCGTGCCGTAGATGCCGTCCTTGCCCGGCGAGATCAGCACAAAGCTCTCCGGCTTGACCGGCTTGATCACGTTGCCGGTCTCGTGGGTACGATGCTCGTGGAGATAGTCCACGAACGACTTCCCTCGATGCGTTGTGGCCGGTGGAAGATCCGAGTGAACCGAGTCAGGGCTACTGAGGATAGTCGACTGGTCCGGGCCGAAGTAGCCCAGGCCGTGACTCACACCGCTGCCGGCGAAATCCCAACCGCTGCCGGAGCTGCCGTCACCGGTGATCTCGATATTGTCACTCAGGTTATAGATACCCAGCGGCTCGTTGGGGCCGAACCTCGAATTGGTATTGCTGAAAGAGTGACGCGCGCGGGGATTCGCCTTGTAGTACAGGATCGGCCAGTTGAAGGAATCAATAATGACCAGCCGACCGGTCCCCGGCGAGCGGATTTGCTGCAGCCGGTTGTCGGTGTCACGGGCCAGGACTTTCGCGCTCTCCAGATAGCTGCCCTTGCGGTCTGCGGTGGCAGCAGTGGCAAATGGGATCCCGCTTCCGCCACTGGTGACGCTGGTAATATGGCCATCGACCACGGAGACCTTCTCCCGGTCCTTCAGGAAATGACCGCCGATATCCACTCCCTGGAAATCAGGGCCGGCCATGGCCCGGGCCAGCCAGTGCGCCCCCATGAGTCGGTTGTTGCTGCCCGCACCGGGCAGACCCGTGATCGGGTCTATCCGGTCGGAGCTGCTCTCGGGGAGGCTTTGGTAATCATTCTCGAACATGCTGAGGCTCTTGCTGATCGCGTCCAACTCAGCCCGGGTGCTGGCCTTCTTGGCAATGTCACGGGCGCGGGCCAGAGAGGGGACCAGGATCCCGATCAGGAGAGCAATAATGCCAATGACCGTCAGCAGCTCGACGAGCGTGAAGGCGCTGCGACGGGAAGAAAAAACACGCGGCGTTGTCATAACCATCGACTCCTGTGAAGAAGGATCCTTCAGGTCACCGGCTCTCCGGCAGGCCAAGCGGGCGGGGCGAGCGTCGGCCACAATCTCCCGAGCTCAGGTCCCATTTATATCGTACCATGCAACGTACAGCCAATCCAGAGCGAGCAGGGCCTTACCGCCCCCCCTCTCTCCATTCCCTATCGCTCCATTTCTCCGTCTTCATCCCGCCCCTGGTCCCTGGGCATCATCCGCCGCCGGAGACGCTGTTAATCAGCGTAACCAGCGGGAGGAACAGGGCCACGACGATGAAGCCGACGATGCCGCCCAACACGACGACCATGATCGGCTCGAGCAGGCTCACCAGGCCGTCCACCAGGGTCTCGACCTCTTCGTCGTAGTTGTCCGCGATCTTGATCAACATCTTGTCCAGATCGCCGGTTTCCTCGCCGACGTCGATCATGTTGATGACGATGGAGTCGCAGATCCTGGCCGCACGCAACGGGTTGGCGAACGACTCGCCCTCGCGGATCTCGTCGTGAACGCTCTTGAGCGCCCGGCCATACACCTCGTTACCGGAGGTTTCCCGGGTGATGTTGAGGGCTTCAAGAATGGGCACGCCGGCGGCCAGCAGCGTCCCCAGCGTTCGCGTGAAACGGGCCACGGCCGTCTTGGCCAGGATGTTGCCCAGAATGGGGATCTTGAGTTTGACCACGTCCAGGCCGTAACGGCCGGCCTCCGATTTCTTGAGCAACTTGGTGCCCAGCACAAAGGCAATGGGACTGCATAGCAACACAACCCAGCCGGGCGGAGTTCCGGCCACGAACCACTCTGATATGTTGATCAGCATGACCGTCAGACCGGGCAGGGCCGTATTGAAATCCTTAAAGATTTCCTTGAACTTGGGCACCACCACGATCATGATGCCGGCCACGATCAGGACGGCGAAGGTGATGACCACGATGGGGTAAATCATGGCCCCGACGACTTTTCGTTTCAGGCGCTGGGCCTTTTCCATGAAGTCGGCCAGACGCTGGAGGATGACGTCGAGCACACCGCCGGTCTCGCCCGCGGCCACCATGTTGCAGTAAAGGCGGTCAAACGCCTTGGGATGGCTGGCCATGGCCTCGGACAACGTGGCCCCACCCTCAATGTCGTCGGCGACGGTTCGGATAATGACTCGCAGCATGCCGGGCTTTTGCTGCTGTTCGAGAATGCGCAAGCTGCGCAAAATGGGCAAACCGGCATCCTGAAGGGTCGAAAGCTGACGGGTGAACTGGGTGATTTCCTTGGTCTTGACCTTACCGAAGCCGCCGGCGCTCTTCTTTTTCTTGGCCCCCGGAGCGCCCCCTCCGCCCTTTCCGGCGGCAGCGGCCTTCTTGCCCCCCTTCTGACGAAGCTTGGTCGGGTAGAAGCCCTTGCTGCGGATCAGGGCCAGGGCATCCTCGGTGGAGGCGGCCTCGATCCGGTCTTTGACCTCCTGACCGGCCTGATTCATGGCCTCGTATTCAAAGGTTGGCATGACACGGCTCCCATAATGGGCGGAACATCACCCGCTCTTTCAATCCACTCCCCGCCTGGACGCCTAAATGTCTAATGTCTAACGACTAATGTCTAATGACTAAAGGAGCCAGCTCCCTTTCGCCATCAGGCCTTCCGCGATTGGGCTTCGTTAGACATTAACCATTTCTCTCCTACAGCTCTTCCATAATCGTCTCGCGGACCACCTCTTCGATAGAGGTGAGGCCCTCATAGATGGCCAATAAACCGGATTCCCGCAAGCTTCTCATCCCGGCCTTGCGGGCCGCGGTCCGCAGGACGTTGGTCGAGGCATGTTTCATGATCAGGTCGCGCATCTCATCGTTCATGACCATCATTTCGAAGAGACCCAATCGCCCCTTGTAGCCGGTGTTGTTGCAGTAATCGCAACCCCGGCCGTACATGAAAACCTTGTCCTTGACGTCCTCCGGCCTCAATTCGAGCTCCATCAACATTTCTTCAGTTGGATGGAACTCTTCCTTGCAATTCTCACAGATCCGCCGGACCAGACGCTGAGCAACGATGGCTTCCAGCGTCGCGGTGATGAGGAATGGCTCCACGCCGAGGTCCACCAGACGCGCGATGGCCGACGGAGCATCGTTCGTGTGAAGGGTCGTGAAGACCAGGTGTCCGGTCAAAGAGGCCTGCACGGCGATTTGCGCCGTTTCGAGGTCGCGGATTTCGCCGACGAGGATGATGTCGGGGTCCTGGCGCAGAAAGCTGCGGAGGCACTTGGCGAAAGTCAGGCCGGCCTCGGGGTTGATCTGGCACTGGATCAGGCCATCGATGTCGTATTCGACGGGGTCCTCAGCGGTGAGGATCTTTACGTCGATGGTGTTGAGTTCATTGAGCGCGGAGTACAGCGTGGTGGTTTTACCGGACCCGGTGGGGCCGGTGTTGATAATGATGCCGTTGGGCTTATCGATCAACTGGCGGAAGATGACCAGATCGTCGTCGCGCATGCCGATGCGGTCGAGGCTCAGGCGGACGTTGCCGCGGTCGAGAACACGCATGACCACGCTTTCGCCGAACATGGTGGGCAGCACGCTGACGCGGAGGTCCACGGGGTTGCCGCCGACCTGGAGTTCGATACGGCCGTCCTGGGGCAGGCGGCGTTCGGCGATGTTCAGGTTGGCCATGACCTTGATGCGGCTGGCGATGGCCATGGCGATGTGCCGGGGCGGAGGCACCATCTCGTAGAGGACGCCGTCGATGCGGTAGCGCATCTTGTACTCGTCCTCGAAAGGCTCAAAGTGAATGTCGGAGGCCTTGTCCTTGATGGCCTGGAGGAGGACGAGGTTGAGCAGCTTCTTGACCGGGTTGGACTCGGCCAGTTCCTTGAGTTCGTCGAGGTCGATGCTTTCGCCGCGGCCCTCGAACTTGGAGAGATCTTCGTCGCCGGCCAACTCGTTGATCAAGTCATTGATGGATTCGACCTGGTCCTCGGGGTAGAAGCGGGTCAGGGCGGCGCTCATGTCCTCGGGGCTGCAGATGGAGGCCTTGATCTGGACGCCGAGGAGGGTCTTCAGGTCGTCGGTGGCCTGGAAGTTGGCCGGGTCGTCGACCACGATGGAGAGCAGCTTGGAGGCCGGCTCATAGTCGATGGGGATGATGCGGTAGGTGTGGGCCATCTGGGCCGGAACCTGAGCGATGACCTCGGGGGGGATGTCGAAGCGGCTCAGCTCGACCGGTTCCATGCCCACCTGGGCGGCCAGGGCGATGCGAACGTCGGATTCGGTGACATATCCGAGCGACTCCAGGATCTGGCCGATGGGGCCGCCGTTTTTCTTCTGCAGCTCGAGGGCCTCGCCGACCTGGGTTCGGTTCAGCTTGCCCATCTTGATGAGGATGCGTCCGAGCGGCCGGCCCTTGAGCTGGCTGACGGGCGGCATCTTGCCGCCGCCGGCGCGGGGGGGCGTGGGGCGGCGCGGGGGCTGCTCCTCGCCGGAACCGGAGGTTGGGGATTTTGCTATGTCCGCCATGTTTGCGCACCTATCGGATTTTCGATCAATCCGCCTGGGCCGCCAATGCCATCCGCACGTCGGATTCGTTGACGTGACCCAAGTTTATCAGGACCTGCCCGATCGGCCCGCCCTGCCGATGTTGCACTTCGAGGGCCTGGCCGACCTGAGAGCGATCCAACTTGCCCATTCGGATCAGAATACGCCCCAGCGCACGACCTTTGTAAGGACCGCCGTGGGCATCACCACCACCAGCCGCCAGGGGCGGGGCCTTTCTCCCCGGTGGCGGCCGGTCGCCGGATTCTGATGTTTTCGTCTCCACTATCACGCAGCCCCTGGTGTTCCATCTGTCACCCCCCTCGGGGGCTCGCAGGGTTTACGTGATCGCCTCCGGGGGCTTGCGCCTCCGGCTATTAAGTCTCGCCCCTTCGGGGCTTGGCCCTCGCTTGCGCTTCGGGCTCATTCATTTGCGCCTTCGTCGAGCCCCTTGCTCGCGCTCGGGGCAAATTCAACCCCCCTTCGCTCGCGTTCGGGGCTGGTTCATCTCCACTCGCTTGCGCTCGGGGCTCTGATTTTCGTACTCGCCCCCCGCCGCTGGTCCCTCGCCTGTCAGGCCTTTACCTGCGGGGGCAGTTCGGGCTCTTCGCCTTCTTTGCCACCGGGCTTGCCTGGGCTGCCGGCCGGGAGCGGAATGCCCTTCTCGAAGGCCTCCACCTTTTCCTGCATTTCGCCGGGGTGGCGCGACTTATCGATGCACTCCTCGGCGCTGATGATTTTTTCCTTGTACAGATCGAACAGGTGCTCATCGAGGAGCTGCATGCCGTATTTCTTACCGGTCTGGATGGCCGAGTCGATACGGAAGGTCTTGTTTTCGCGAATCAGGTTGGCGATGGCCGGCGTGACCACCATGAACTCGTAGGCGGCGACCATGCCCTTCTCCAGCCGCGGGCAGAGGGCCTGCGAGAGCACCGCGATGAGCGTGGTGGAGAGCTGCACGCGGATCTGCTCCTGCTGCTCGTGGGGGAAGGCGTCAATGATACGGTTGACGGTACCCTGGCAGCCGGTGGTGTGAACGGTGGAGAAGACCAGGTGACCGGTCTCGGCCGCGCGGATGGCGGCTTCCATTGTTTCCAGGTCACGCAATTCACCGACGAGGATGACGTCCGGGTCCTGACGCAGCACGCGGCGGAGAGCCTCGGCAAAGCTGGGCACATCGTTACCCACCTCGCGCTGGTTCACCAGCGATCGTTTGTGGGTATGGTAATACTCGATGGGCTCCTCGACGGTCACGATGTGGCGATCGAGGTTTTCGTTGATGTAATTGATCATGGAGGCCAGCGTGGTGGTCTTGCCCGAGCCGGTCGGACCGGTGACCAGGAACAGGCCGCGCGGCCGCCGGCACAGGGCGGCGCAGATGGACGGCAGGCCGATGTCCTTAAAGCTCAGGAGCCGCGAGGGAATCAGACGCAGCACGATGGCCAGATTGCCCTTCTGACGGAAAACGGACACGCGGAACCGGCCGGCGTCCCGGTAGGCGAAACCGAAGTCGGTACCGCCTTCCTCCTGGATTTCCTGCTGGTTGCGGTCCGGGGTGATGGCCTTCATCAGCGCGACGGTATCCTCCGGTTCGAGAACCTTGGTCTCCAGGGAGCGCAGGTGGCCGTGCAGCCGCAGCACCGGCGGCCGGCCGACGGTCAGGTGGATGTCCGAGGCGCCGCGTTTGATACAAGTCTCGAGGATACGGTCTATGTGGAGCGTACTCATCGTCTCAACTTCCTTGACTCAGAACGTCGAATGACGAAATCCCAATGTCGAAAAAGCCCGAATGACGAAATCCGAATGACAAAACGGGGCGGGCAACCTCGGCTTGCTTCATCATTCGTCATCAGGGCATTCGTCATTGATCCATCATTCTGATTTCGCCATCCGTCATTGACTTCTTACTCGTCGATCAGGACGCCCTCGCCCTGGGCGTGCTTGGCGACTTCCTCCAGGGTGGTGACTCCGCGAAGGATCTTGAGTTTTCCGTCATCCAGCAGGCTGCGCATGCCGGCGGCGCGGGCCGCCTTGCGAATCTGGCTGGTGGAAGCCCGGTTGAAGGCCAGTTCGCGGATTTCGTTGGTCAGGGTCATCATCTCGAAGATACCCAACCGCCCGCGGCAGCCGGTGCCGTTGCAGCGCTTGCAGCCGCGACCGCGTTTGAGGGTCCGGCCGCGCAGTTCGTCGTCCGTAAAGCGCAGCAGCCGGAGCAGGTGCGGGTTGGGGTTGGGCTCGTCCTCCTTGCACTCCTCGCAGATCACGCGGATCAGGCGCTGGGCCATGACCGCCTGGATCGAGCTGGCCACCAGGAAGGGCTTGATGCCCATGTCGATCAGACGGGTGATGGCGCTGGGCGCGTCGTTGGTGTGCAGGGTGCTGAAGACCAGGTGGCCGGTGAGGGCCGCCTGGATGGCCACTTCGCCCACCTCAAGATCGCGAATCTCGCCGACCAGGATGATGTTGGGCGCCTGACGCAGCATGGCCCGGAGGATGCGGGCGAAGGACAGCCCGATTTCTTCGCGAACCTGGCACTGGTTCATGCCCGGGAAGTTGTACTCGACCGGGTCTTCCGCGGTGATGATCTTCTTGTCTGGGCGGTTGAGTTCCTGCAGCGCCGAATAGAGCGTGGTGGTCTTACCCGAGCCGGTCGGGCCGGTCACCAGGAAGATGCCGTTGGGCCGGCGGATGATCTTCATGAATGTCTCATAGTCATCCTGCTCGAAGCCCAGGGACTGGATACCCACGCGTACGGAATCGGGGCGCAGAATACGCAGCACGATGCTCTCGCCGTGGTAGGACGGCAGGGAGCTGACACGGAAGTCGATCTGCTTGCCGCCGATATTGAGCTTGATGCGGCCGTCCTGGGGGATGCGTTTTTCGGCGATATCGATGCCGGCCATCAGCTTGAAGCGGGCGGTCACGGCCCCCTGGATGGACTTGGGCACGCGCTCGCGCTCCATACACACGCCGTCCACGCGATAGCGTACGCGGACCCGGTCGGCCATCGGCTCGATGTGGATATCGCTGGCCCGCATGCGCACCGCCTCGCCGATAAGCTGGTTAATCAGCTTGATAATGGGCGCGTCGGCGTCATCGCCGGCCACCTTGGCCAGATCATCCTCTTCCTCCGGCCGGTCCAGGTCGATGGAGTCCATCGTCTGCTTGATGCGATCGCGGCTTTCGGCGTCGGCCACGAAGGTATCGATGAACCGCTTGATCTTGGAGGGGGGCGCGAGGGACACTTCGATGTTGGGGTTGAGCCGGAACCGCAGAACGTCGAGGGTTTCCAGATCCAGGGGGTCGGAGACGACGACCTGCAGCTTGCCGTCGGTCTGGCCCAGGGGCAGGACCTGGTGGGCCTTCATGATCTTTTCCGGGATCAGATCGAGGTTGGCCTTGATCGCCGAGTTCTTATCGAGATCCACGTAGGCCAGATCGAACTGCGCCGCCAGCGCCTTGGTGACGTCCTCCTCCTTGCAAAGCTCGAGTTCCACCAGCGCTTCACCGATGCGCTTATGGTGCTCGGTTGCATAGACGAGAGCGTCTTCGAGAGACTTCTGGCTGATGACATTCCAACTGACAAGGATCTCGCCGAGCTTTTTTTGTTTTCGGGCCATGGATTGTGGGCGTTCACCTGGGGGAAACCGTTCATCCGCAACCAGCGCCCCGGGGTTTGGAGGGGCGCCCGCCGCAACTCTGCATCCCCTGACCGACCCCGTCGCAGGCGAGGGCTCAGGCCAGCGCATGTTATTCTACTCTTACTTGCCAACGAGGGGCAAGGGTCGCTACGAACAGTAAATTAGGGCGAAAAACTGGCCTGAGGACTCAGGGAGGGCAGAACCGGGAGACAGAGGGCGAAGGTGGCCTCAGGGTCGGGGTGGAAGCTCGGAGGGTAACTGACGGATGGCGGCGTGAAAACGCTCCACCACGGCCGGGTCCGGCTCGAAGCGCCCCAGGTAGTGGGTGAAGGGGCGGTTGGTTGGGGCGTAATAGTGCAACTGACGGGTGTGCCAGGCGCCCAGCACGTCTTTCATGACGCCGGCCAGCTCCGGCCACTGCTGCACCAGATCCACTTTTTCGCCGGGGTCGTTGCGAAGATCAAAAAGCTGCGGCCGGACGTCGGTCAGGTCGTAGATGTACTTAAACCCATTAAACACAATGGCTTCCTGCCAGCGGGTGAGTTGCAGAACAGAGAACACCGGGCGGTCCTGGCCCGTGTAACCGGGGGCCAGCACGTCGAGCCCCTGCCAGCTTGGATGCGGTTGGATGCCGACCAATCCGGCCACTGTGGGGGCAACATCCACGCCGGAGACAGTGGCCGTTACGCGCGAGGGCCAGGGGCGATCCAGACGCGCGCGGACGGCGGGGCCGGCGTAGAGGATGAAGGGAATGTGGATCATTTCCTCCCACAGGGCCACGCCGTGGCGGGCCAGGCCGTGCTCCATGAAGGCTTCGCCGTGGTCGCTGACGATGACCACGATGGTGTTGTCGAAAACGCCGGCCTTCTCCAGGGCCGCGCGAATCCGCCCCACCCAGTAATCCGAGAAACGCAGCGCGTTGTCGTACTGGTTTTTCAACAGGGGCAGCACGTCCGGGGGGATGTGAATGATACCACTGCCGTTAGAGTAAAGCGGCGGCACAGGCTGGTAATAAGAGGCCCAGGGCTCGGGCACTTCATAGTTGAAATGCGTCGATTGCAGATAAAAGCCGCAGTAGAAGGGGCGGGGGTCCTTGCGGCGAGCCATCCAGGCCTCGAAACGCTCGACCGCGTAATGGTCGGACAGGCGCATGCAGTCGGGCTTGGGCACGTCGGCCACGTCGAGCGAAAAGTACTCGTCAAAATCGGCCGGCGGCGCAAACTGGTTGAGGTTGTCGAAGGCCTCATTACCGCTGCTGAACAAGGCCAACTGATAGCCGGCCAGCTTGAGGACCCGCGGCAATGAATAGTGCGGAAACGACGTATCCTTGAAGTGGTCGTTGTACTCGGCACGGAGCATGTGCAACGACGTAAGAAGCGAGACCAGCCCGTAACTGGAGAAGGACGCGGTACTTACGCAGTGCTCGAACAGGACGCCGCCGGCCGCCAGGGCATCCATGTGGGGGGAGACGTCCGGGCGGGGATAGCCGTAGCAGTGCAGGGCCTTGGCCGGAACGGATTCGAGCACGATGAAGACCACGTTGGGGGCCGGCTCGTGGGGCGCGCCCATGCGGGCCTGGTATTCGAGCTCGCTGATGATGGGGGCGCCCGGACGCAGGTCCAGCGGGCCGTCGAAGCCCAGGCCCAGCAGGGCGCGGGTGACATTCAGGGCCCGCAACGGCGGGGCCGAGCGACAGACGGCGGTAAGGGCTTCGCTGGGGCGGGTGTGGACCTGCCAAGTGAGCAGGCCGGCGAGGACGATCAATCCCCCAGTCATGGAGCCGGCCAGACGGTGAGCGGAAGGCCTGCGGCGGCGGGCCGGAAGGTCCACGGACGAGCAAGGCTCCGCGTCTTCCAAGCCTCCCCTCGCCGCCGGGCAGCAGGCAGTAGATCGGCGCGACGCCGGTTCTCCTGAACCCTGACTGGATGCCAGCGCCACACCCAAAGGCGGGCAGGATGCCCGCCCTCCGGCGGAGGGGCAGGATGCAGGCGGGCAGGATGCCCGCCCCCCAGTGGGCCAGAGGGTGCGGAACGAGCGGTGCGACAGCCACCATGCGCCCGCGGCGATCACCCACACGGCCACGCCAGCGCCGAGCAGATAGGGCATGCCCATTTCCCAGGCCGCCTCCCAGGTGGCGGCCGGGTTCGCCCAAATCATCCTCAGCGTGCCATAGCCGATCACTTCAGAAGTGACGCTGTAGGTAATCTCATTGAGCGTCAACCAGATCAGAAAGGGAATCAGCAAAGCCGTCTCGATCACGGCCGCCGCCCTCGGCCGCCATGGCCACCGAAACGGTCGGGCGCCCAGAATGGCCAGCGTGCCTGCGGCAGCGGCCAGGACCATGCCCGCGCCGGCGAACAGACCCAGGGCCCACGCCCACGAGGCCACGCGCGTACCTGCCGGCATCGACGCCGGCAAACGCAGACACGCCACCCACAGGCCATACAGACCCAGGCATAGCGCCCCCGCCGCCATTCGCCGGTAGATGAACTGAACGCCGCTCATAACCACTTCAACCCTGCCCCAGACAAGGGGCACAAACCCCATCTTACCTGAAGAGTGAAGATTTCACATTGAATACTTGGTCCTTCCCTCGCCAAAGGTTCTCATCTAAAATCTGCTTCCATGAGCCAAAAACACATAACCCGACGTATCGTGCTGACAATTGCTGGTATTACCCTCTTGGCCGGATCCACCCTGGCCCAGAGTGGAGAGCGACCGGAACCTCGCTGGTTCAAGGGCAACACCCACACGCACACCTGGTGGAGCGACGCCGACACCGCCCCCGAGGTGGCCGTCAAGTGGTACAAGGATCACGGCTACAACTTCCTGGTGCTCAGCGACCACAACATCATGGCCGACCATGAGAAATGGTGGTTCCCCAATCATAAAAACCCCGAGAGACAACAGATTCTCCTCCAGGCGGTGGAAATTTACGTGAAGACCTTCGGCCCCGACTGGGTCGAGACACGCACCCGGGAGGGCCGGACCGAGTACCGGCTTAAGACACTGGCCGAGTTCCGGCCGTTGTTCGAGGAGGCCGGCAAATTCCTGCTGATCCCGGGCGAGGAACTCAGCGACTCCTGCGAGCGGAAACCCATTCACGTGAATGGCGTGAACCTGAAGGAGACGATCAAGCCCCCCGGCGGCAAAACCGTGCTGGAGACCATCCAGAACAACATCGATGCTGTGATGGAACAGCGCAAGCGGACCGGGCAACCGATGATTGCCCATCTGAATCACCCCAACTTCGGTTGGGCGGTCACGGTCGAGGACCTCATGCGGCTGCGCGGGGACAGGTTGTTCGAGGTGCACAATGGTCATCCCATGGTGCACAACTACGGCGATGACGAGCGCCCGGCCGTGGAGCGCATGTGGGACATTGCCCTGGCCCGCCGGCTGACGGACCTGAACCTGGGGATCATGTACGGCATGGCCTCGGACGACGCCCACAACTACGTGAACTGGGAGATCAAGTCGGCCAACCCGGGGCGCGGGTGGGTCATGGTCCGGTCACGCTACCTGACGCCGCAACACATCGTGGACGCCCTGGAGCGGGGCGACTTCTATGCCACCACCGGCGTGGTGCTCGACGACGTTCGCTTTGCAGACAATACGCTGGAGCTGCGCATCCAGGCCCGGCCGGGCGTCTCCTACAAGACGCAGTTCATCGGGACCCTGAAGAACTTCCGCGATTCGCGCGGGTCTGCGGCGGCGCCCCCGGATCGGAGCAACCCGGAGATCGGCAAGGTGCTGTCCGAAGTGTCGGGAACCAACCCCAAGTACACGCTCACCGGCCAGGAGATTTACGTCCGGGCGAAGGTGATCTCGGACGCCAAGCATCCTAACCCGTTCCGGGAGGGGGATGTGGAAGTGGCATGGACCCAGCCGGTGACGCCGGGGTCTTAAGACGCGAGGCATTCGCCGCCGGTGTTGCCCAGCACGGCGGGAGGGGTAGGAAGCGTGCGAAAGTGGGAAAGTGAGAAAGTGAGAAAGTGAAAAGGTAAGCGCATCCGGCTCTGCCTTATGGCAAATCCGGGTCTGTCTTATCGCGAATCGAGACCGGTCTTATAGCAAGCAAGACATCGTCCCATTGCGGATCCGGTGCCGTCTTGAGGTAAGCAAGACCTCATCCCATTGCGGTCCGTCTTGAGGTGAGCAAGAGCTTGTCCCATTGCGGATCCGGGGCTGTCCGATAATGGTCAATCCTGGCAGGTGTGGCCCAGGCGTCTTACCGGTGCAGATACCGGCAGGATGCCTGGGCCACACGGTTTGCTGAACCCCTTCGGGACAGGCCCCAGCCCCCCTGAACCCTGCGGCGGGCGAGAGACCCGCCTGAAAAATAGCCTGCCCTCACAGTTGCCATCCCGGGTGGTCTCCCCCACAATGACGCCCTTATGTTGCCTCGCCTAATTAGTATTGTCGTTCCCGTGTACAACGAGCAGGACTCGCTGCACACGCTCGCACAAGAAATATTCACCGTCGCCGACGTCAACGGCTACCCCGTGCAGATCGTGTTCGTGGACGACGGAAGCCGGGATGCGAGCTGGAGCCGGATCGTCGAATTGGCCCAGGCCGATCCCCGGATCGGCGGGCTGCGCTTCCGCCGGAACTACGGGAAGGCGGCCGCGCTGATGGCCGGCTTCGCCGTGGCCGAGGGCGACCCCGTGTTCATGATGGACGCCGACCTGCAGGACCCGCCGGTGGAAATACCGCGTTTCCTGGCCAAGCTGGATGAGGGCTGGGACGTGGTCAGCGGGTGGAAGCAGCGCCGCTACGACCCCTGGCACAAGGTCTATCCCTCGCGCATCTTCAACCGGATGATCGGTTGGCTGACCGGCGTGCGCCTGCACGACCATGTTTGCGGGTTCAAGTGCTTCCGGCGGCAGGTATTGCGCGAGATCAGGATTCACGGTGAGTTCCACCGCTTCCTGGGCGTGTTCTCGGCAGCGCGGGGCTTTCGCGTGACGGAGATCCCCACCCTGCACCGGGCCCGGACCACCGGCGTGGGCAAGTACGGCTTCACGCGTTTCGCCAAGGGCTTTCTGGACCTGCTCACCGTCTGGGTCCTGACCCGCTACCGCTGGCGGCCCCAGCACGTCATCGGCATGGCCGGTCTGTTCTGCATTGCGGCCTGGCTATTGAGTTACCTCCCGGGGATCGGGCCCATCGTATCGCCGCTGCTGGGCGTTGTTCCCGGGTTGATCCTGATCGCGATCGGGCTGGTGGCGGAACTGGTGGCCGCCACCCGGCCGGCAGAAGAACTGTATACAGTTTCAGAGCGGGTCGGCTGGTGCGCCGCCGGAACGGAAAACCAGGATCGCGAATCGGGTGTGGCGAGGCCTGAGACCTGAAATCCGAAATTCGAGATCCAAGATCCGAAATCTGAAATTTGAGATCTGAAATCTGAAATTAAGAAATTTGAGATTTCACAGCGCATAGTGAGGAATCCATGCCCTTAAACGAACCCCCAACGGAATACAACCTCACCGCTGGCCCCGCGTCGGATTCTTCTCCTGCCCGGCAACCCACCCGGCCGCTCGATGATCTGAAACACCCCCCGGCCGCGAGCCGCTCGCTGCTGAACCTGACGGCCCTGTTCGTGTTCCTCGGCGGCGGACTGGTGATCGGCACCATCCTCCAACAGCCCGATCCCTCCTATTGCCCAAACGACGCCTCGCGGTGGAATACCGTCTATTACCTGGTCCAGCACGGCACCTACGAATACCTGCCCGATCACGGGGCCTGGTGGAATACCAAGCAAAGCGGCCCCTTCCGGGACCGCCTGCCGTTTTGGACCATCGACATGGTGGCCAAGAAGGGCGAGGACGGCACCTACCACTACTACTCCAGCAAGCCGCCGCTGCTGCCCACCATCGCGGCGGGCATCGTCCTGACCATCGAAAAGACCAGTGACCTGTTGAAGCCGGTGCTGGTGCCGGCTCTTGAGCGCATCACCGGTGACCGCGGTCTGGTAGTCAATGCGTGCAAGACCGACGGCGCGAAGGATGGCTCTTCCAACGAAGCCCTGGGCGACTCCTGGATCGACTTCCGCATTCATCGCTGGTTCGTGATGCGGACGACGCTGATCATTCTGCAGGCCATTCCGTTCATGATCTTCGTGTGGCTCATCGCCCGGTATATGCGCGAAGCCACGGAATCGACCTATGCGCGGTACTTCTGCATCGCGGTGGCCGCCCTGGGCACCTATCTCACCCCCTGGTCGATCACCTTCAACAACCACGTGATCGGGGCGTTTACAGGGCTCTTCGCGCTCTTCGCGGCCATGCGGGTCTGGTATGACGCGCGGCGCGAATGGTACTGGTTCACGCTGGCGGGCTTCTTCGCGGCGCTGGCGGCCACGATGGAGCTGCCGGCCGCATCGCTGACCGCGGTGGTGCTGCTGATGCTGCTGGTGAAGGACTGGCGACGGACACTGGCCTACGCGCTCGTGCCGGCCATTCTGCCGGTGGCGGCCCTTCTGTACACCAACTACCTGGCCATGGGGACCTTCATGCCGGCGTATGCCGACTTCGGCAAAGCCGGCGGGCTGTACGATTACCCGGACAGCTACTGGATGCCCCTGCCGACCACGGGCATGGACGGCCTGGCCGAGCCCAAGCGCATTTATCTGCTGCACCTGCTCATCGGACACCACGGGTTCTTTTTCCTCACGCCGATCCTCCTGGTGGCCCTGCTGGGCATGGGCCGGCATCTTCGCCACGCCGGCATTGGCCCGGCCTTCCTGGTCAGCGTGGTGCTGCTGGCAGCGGCGGGGGTTGTGATCGCCGATGCGCGCATGGACGGCGCGCTGATCGGGCGGTTCGATGAGACGACGGCCACACTGCTGCCGGATCACCCCTTCTATCTCCCGCGGGGCTATGTCATGCTGGCTCCGCTGGCCCTGTTGCTGCTCATCAATATCGGCATGTACCTGCCCGCGCCGGCCCGGCCGCGACCCGTCCTGGCCCTGCTGGTGCTGGTGATCAGCGCGGTGGTGATCGGTTACTACACGTTCAAGACCAACAACTACGGCGGCGGCGTCCAGGGCGCCCGCTGGCTGTTCTGGCTGATTCCGCTGTGGTTGCTGATGCTGCCGGCGGGCATCGAATGGATAGCTCGGCGGCTGGCCGGCCGCGCGATCTGTTATTCGCTGCTGTTGATTTCGATGATAACGGTGGCGTTCGCCCTGCGGCAGCCGTGGTCAGACTCGTGGGCCCACATCCTGTTCCGCAATATGGGTTGGATCCAATACTGACGCCCGTTCCGCTTTCATAGTTCCGCGAACCGTCGCGCGAGAACGGCGGTCACCCGGCGTTCATGCAGCCGGCGAACAGGTCCCCCTGCTCAATCGCCGCCCGCACGCGATGCGGGCCGCCGGCGCGATACAATTCCAGACACCACACATAGAACCGCCGGAACTCATCGCGAAAACGCGCGGCGCTGAACCGGCGGGCATGCGCCTGAATCGACTCCGGTGAAAACTCGCTCATACGGGCTTCCAGATTCTTCATGGCCGCGATGACCGCCTCGACGGTCTGCTCGCCGAAGAATACCCCCGTCCGGCCGTTCACCACGGTTTCGGTGGCCCCGCCGCGCCCGTAGGCGATCACCGGCCGGCCGGCCGCCTGGGCCTCCACGGGGACGATGCCGAAATCCTCCTGCCCGCAGAAGAGCAGCGCCCGGCAGCGCCGAAGATAATCACGCACCACCTCGTCAGGCTGCCAGCCAAGAACCTCCACCGTGGGACCGGCCAGCCGCCGCATCCGCTTGAGCTGCGGCCCGCCGCCGACCACCACCAGCCGGCGGCCCAGGGCGTTGCAGGCCTGGATGGCCAGATCGTTGCGCTTGTAACCCACGTGCGCCCCTACCACCACATAGAAGTCTTCAGGGGTGATGAGTGGCTCAGGGAAGTCGACATCCACCGGCGGATAAATGACCACGCTGGCCCGGCCATAGCAACGGCGGATGCGCTCGGCCACGTGCCGGCTGTTGGCCACAAACGCGGTCACGGTCTCCGCTGCGGCCTCATCGGCACGGCGCACCGGCCCTGAAAACAATTTCAGCCCGATGCGGCCAGGCAACCCGGCCCGGGCGCGATACTCGTCATATAGATCCCAGACGTAACGCATGGGCGAATGGCAATAGCAGAGCTTGAGCGCATCGGCTCGGGCGCGCACGCCCTTGATGGTGGCCGCATCCGAACAGATGACCACGTCGTATGCGGACACGTCCAGCGACCGGGCCGCGCGAGCCAGCAGCGGGAAGGCCAGGCGCTGCAGGTGGGGAATCCAGGCGAAGCGCTGTAGCCACGACGCCTCGATCCGGGCGGCGCGCAGCGGCGCATCCAGCCGTGCCGGACGCGCAAGCAGCGTATAAACCGGCGCTTCCGGGAACAACTCGGCCAGCGCCGCCAACACTTTCTCGCCCCCGCGCATTCCGACCAGCCAATGATGGGCCAATGCCACGGATTCGCCGCTCGTGTCTGTCGCCATGCGTGCATTGTCGATCCGGGCCGACTTTTGACAAGCCCGGGACGTTTTTCAAGGCCGGCTACGTTCTCCGCCGGCCGGATCTATAATGCCCTTGAAGGGAGTAAGGGCGACGGAGGTGTGTACCATGACCGTTGCTGTAGACGTCCTTCCATGGCAGTCACTTCAATTGCAGCGTAAAGAGATCCCCTGGCAGGATCTGCAAGCCCTGGCCGATGCGGCCGTCGAATCCCCTCTCGTGCTCGACGAATTGATCCGCCGGGGCGAAGCCGAGCTGATGCGGCAAGCCCGTGCGGAGCGCTACGACGCATCCGATTTAACCGACCTGGGCGCTGTCGTCGTCTTTGCCCTGGCCGCCGAACGACTGAACGAAGAGGCCCGGCGCCCCGTGGCGGACTTCCTGCTCCGCATGCTCAAACGCGCCAGCGAAACGGGATTGGATTATCTGGAAGAAGCCGACGAACGGGCCGCCGGCCGGCTCGGGCCCATCCTGATCGAGCCCCTGTTGCAGCTCATCGAATCGGAGAGTTGCCGGTTGCACTGCTGGTTCTCGGCCTGGGCACTGCTGTGCGTGAGCGAGTCGGCGGACCCCGCCACGCGGCAGCGCGTAGCCCGCTTTTGCCGGCGGATGATCCGCGAGTGTCCGGATCGATTTGAAACCCGGTCGTTGGCCCTGGGTCCGGCCTGGGTATTGGAGGCGCTCAACGACCGCGACTCGCTGCCACTGCTCAAAGCGCTGTACGAGCAGTCCCTGGACGTGGAACTGCTGCACGTGATCCAGCGCCTCGAACACGGACAAGGCGCTCGCGTACCCCGGGCCTGGCACGTGCCGGTGGAGGATTGGCTGCCCGACACCATCGCCACGGTGCGGGAAGACTGCGAGGCGGAGCGGCGGGCCCTGGAATCAGCGCCCAGCACGACCCCGTCCGCCCCGGCGCACGAGCCGGAGGAGGAGGCCAACTACGCCGCCGACTGGAAGCAATGGCTCCCCACTCGGAGGGAGCCTTCCGGTGATGGTAAGACCGAGCACGCGGTGCCCGTCTTCCGCGATGAGCCGAAGCACGGCCGCAACGAGCCCTGCCCCTGCGGCAGTGGGAAGAAATACAAAAAGTGCTGCGGGCGGTAGACATCAGAACCGTGACGTGTCTACGCCCGGCAGCCGTTCCTGCAGGTTCAGCACGCCGTAGCGCCGGCAGATCTCGACCACGCGGTCAAGCGGAATAGCTTGCCGCGAATGGCCGCCGATCCCCGTGACCGTTGTTGCCTGAAACAGGGAGTTGTAAAGCGCTTCCTCCGTTGCCTCGACCACCGCCATGAACAACGGGTTCATTGCCTTGTTCGCAACCGTCGCGACCGCGGGATCGAGAGCATCGCCCCGATCGGGGACACGGTAGCCGGTGGTGAAGGCGATGACGTAATCACCGGAACCGTTCTGCATCACCGATCCGGTCCGGCCCAGGCCGAGGATGGCGCGCCTGGCCAGCCGCTCAAGGTTGCGCGCCGAGAGCGGGGCATCCGTGGCCACAACAATCACGCACGAACCATCGCCGGGGGCGGCGGTGGTGTGCTCGCTGAGCGAAAAGCTGCCCAGTTCGCGGCCCACGGGCGCTCCGTTGATGGTGAGCACTCCGCCGTAGTTGGATTGCACCAGCACGCCAACGGTATAGCCGCCCAGATCCCGCGGCAAACGGCGGGATGACGTGCCGATTCCGCCCTTGAAGCCGAAGCACGACGTGCCTGTTCCGGCGCCGACGCTCCCTTCCCTCACCGGCCCCGACGTGGCGGCGCTGATTGCGGCCAGCACGTCTTCGGGCGTGACGTGCATACCCCGGATATCGTTCAGGTACCCGTCGTTCGTTTCGCCGACGACGGCATTCACGGAACGGACGTCCTCGTTCCCCGGTTGCGCCAGGGTGTAACGGATCAGGCCGACCAAGCCGGCGGCCACGCTCAAGGTGTTGGTTAGCGCGATCGGCGTCTCCAGCGTTCCCAACTCGGCAATCTGGGTTGAGCCGGCCAGCTTTCCAAAACCGTTTCCGCAGTGAACCGCCGCCGGCACCTTCTGGCGATAGAGGTTGCCATCGTGCGGGATGATGACGGTCACACCGGTGCGGACCGAGTCACCCTTCCAAACCGTCTGGTGCCCGACCTTTACGCCGGGTACGTCGGTGATCGCGTTCCACTGGCCGGTCGGCAAGATCCCGACCTGGATGCCCAGTTCGCGAGCTCGGGCGCGGTTCTCTTCGCGTTTCGTATCGATGTTCGGCTGGATTGTGTGTACCTCCTGAGCTCTGGCTCTGGCCTCTAAAACAAGGGTCGCGAGCACGATAACCGTCGCCAATCGCTTCAAGACCATAGGGGGCGCCAAAAAGGTGCCAGGAACCATTATTTCTACTCCGCACGCTTTGCCCCTGGTCTGTCAGGGCTTGTCCTCTCGGGCCGCTTGCGCGGGCGGCCTCTGGGCCGCAGGGTCAACTCCAGGCCCAGCCGGGCGGCGGTCCGCTTCTGCCAGGCCGGGTCGCCCAGTGGTTGGGCATGATGCACCAAGCCAGCAGGCGCATGGAAACCCGCTCCACCGCCTCGCCCACGATCCGCAGGAAGGCCGCGTAGTCGGCGTCATCCCCAAAGATCGTCGTCCGCCCGTTGGCCCAGTTCAAGACGTGATAAACCACACCTCCGGCCGCGCTTCGCAGAGGTCTGCCCATGAACGCAAGCTACCGCAGGGCGAAGCAGAGGTCAAGAATCGGTTCCTGACACCTTTTCTTTCATAAGAGGCCGCTCGACAATGGCTTAAAAGGCTCACGGGAAGCTCAGGGCTTTGAGCAGGCAGCAAACCAGCAGCCAACAAACCGGCGACCCGAGGTGGTGGCACAGGGCCAGGGGGCGACGTATACTCAACGCCGTCTAACGTGATTTGGAGTCCGACCGAGAGCACCCATGGCCGCTACGATTATTGATGGAACGCGCATCGCTGAACGTATGCAGACGGAAATTCGCCAACAGGTGCGCGAGCTGGCCGAGGACGGCTGTGCCTTGAAACTCGCGGCCGTGCTGGTGGGGGAACCGCCGGCCAGTCTGGTCTATGCCCGCTCGCAGGCCCGCCAGTGCGAGGAAATGGGCATCGGTTATGAGCTTGTGCAGCTTCCCGCGGATTCGGATGCCGCGGCCATCGCCGGCGCGATCGAGCGGCTCAACGCCGACCCCGGCGTCACCGGGATCATGCTGCACATGCCGCTGCCGCCCGGCGTTGACGCCCCTTCGCTGCAGTACCGCATCGACCCGTACAAAGACGTGGAAGGGGTCAACCCGGCCAACATCGGGCTGGTTTTCTACGGAACCCCGATCATCGCCCCCTGCACCGCGTTGGCGGTGGTCGAGCTGGTCAATGAAACCCGGATGGACTTGCGCGGGGCTCACGCGGTGGTGGTCGGCCAGGGCGCCATTGTCGGTCGGCCGGTCAGCGTGTTTCTGATCCAGCGCGAGGCCACGGTGACCGCCTGTCACGTGGCCACCCGCAACCTGGCGGAACAGACCCGCCAGGCCGATCTGCTGGTCGTGGCCGTCGGCAAGCCCGGCCTGATTACCGTTGAGCACGTCAAGCCGGGGGCGGTCGTGATCGACGTGGGCATCAACCGCATCAAAACGGTCGACGCGGACGGCCGGAAGATCTCGCGCACAGTCGGCGACGTGGATTTCGAGGCGGTCCGCGAAGTGGCCGGGGCCATCACTCCCGTACCCGGCGGCGTCGGCCCGGTCACCGTGACGATGCTGCTGCGCAATACGGTGGAAGCCGCCCGCAAGCAGCGGGCCCGGAGTCAGTGACATGCTCCTTGAAATCGACGCCGGAAGAATGTGGGCCGCTGCTCTTGAGCAGTGCCGGGCAATGGCATCGTTTTCGGCCACCCGGAAAGCCGGCTGGGCAGGCATTTGTGCTCTTGTCCTCGCGATCACCCCAGTCGCCGCCGGCCAGTCTCCCCCGTCAACTCCCGACAAGACCCCAACCACCCGTGCAACCACCGGCCCCGCGACCACCCAGCCCCGCGTGGTCCGCTTCCAGCCGGGCATCTACCTCAACTGGAGCCAGCGGCAGGTGGAAGTCGACTTCACGGTGATCTTGCGGGAGGGGCTGATCGAGCTGTTCGCCTGCTCGCCGCAGATGCGCGAGCATGAGGCCATTGTCCGCATTGAGGCCCGCCCCACCCACCTGTTTCAGGCCATGGGCCTGATGGGCCTGACCCCCGGACAGCCCATGTACATGGACAAAGAGGGACGCATCACGCCGGCCAGCGGAGACGCGCTGGATGTGGAGGTCCGATATACAGTGGAAGGCAAGGTCCGGCAGGAGCCCATCGAAAACTGGATGACCCTGGCGGAAGGCAATGCTCCCCTGGGACGGCTGCCCTGGGTGTTCGCCGGTTCGGTCCCCCTGGAAGGCGGTCGAGGCATCGCGACAGACATGGAAGGAACGGTGGTGGCGGTAGTGGATTTCCCCACCTCCCTGATCGCGCTGCCGGAGTCGCACAGTGATCGGAACGAGGAGCTCTGGCTACGTCCGAATACTGCGCGCATTCCCCCCCTGGGCACCCAGGGGCGGTTAATTATCCGGGCGGCCCCGCTCCGCCTGCATCTGAAGTCTGACGGTCGGCTGCAACTGGCCGGTCAGACCATCACCCGGGCGGAGCTGTCGCACCGAATATCCCGGCGGATCGCCGAGGATCCGAACCTGCGCGTGGAGATCTTTACCCAGCCGGGCACCGATGCGCTGGAGGAGAAATCACTGCTCAAACTGCTGCGCGGTCTGAAGGTGCGTGAAGAGTCCATCGCCATTTTTTCAGAATCCGGCGAAAAGCGCCGCGCGGCGCGGTAATTGAGTGAAAAAAATGCCACCTTGTGATTGCGTTTGACCGATAGCTAGAGTAGAAACCTGTTCTCGGCGTTACGGATGGAACCGGGCGCCAAGGTCACCACCCGTGAGTAGGTTCCATGGCTAAAGACCGCCATAGAAGGATGGCCCAGACGCTCGGCTGCCTGGTTGCCTCAATGACTGCTGGCGCGGTACTGCTCCACTGGGTTCAGCCCAAGCCGGACCGATCCGCAACTCAACCCGCTGAATTGGTGGCCCACTCCATCAAGCAGCAATGGCGATACATTCGGATCGATCCGGCCCGTAAGGACGGGCGGATTGATCCGCAGGAAACCCATTTCTTCGTCGATCGCGAAGGCGCCCTGTCCTGGACTCAGGCTTGGCAGACACAGAGCCACCTGGGTCAGAACGGCGTCGTGCGTATTGCCCTGCAGCCGTCGGCCAATACCAACAAGGTCACGCCCATGCAGTGGCAAACCACCCGGTGGCTGATGAACCTGCTGTGCGACAAGTGCCGAATCCCCGAGCGGAACATCGTGCTGGCCGATACGCTGGCGATTCCGCCGGCTAATGGTCGAAGAGGCCCGGAGAACTCCGCCCAAGCCTCAGTCGGCCAGCTCAGCCTTGGCGGATCGCGCTGACCTGACCCTCATACCACCCCGTGACGTCCCATAACGGAGTCCACCGCATGGGAGAATCCCCGCACGCCGGGCGATCCCTCCTCTGCGCGTCCGATAAGCAATGGACACTTTGGTTGACTGGATAATTAGGACGATCTTACAATTGCAGGCGGCAACGGCACTTCTCGTGGCTACTGCCGTTTGTAACTTGGAGTTGCTCTTCGACCCAGCGGTCAGCGGAGCTGGTGCGTGAGTTTTACGGTCCCCGGATACACTGTTTACGAACGTCTCGGTACCGGTGCGCGCTCAACCATCTGGCTGGTCGTGGACCAGCGGACCGGGGAACAATATGCCCTTAAGCGCGTGGTCCGGCGGGCGGTGGACGATGATCGCTACATCGTTCAGGCCCAGAATGATTTTGAGATTTCATCCCGCCTCAACCACCCCAGCCTGCGCCGCAGCATCGACATGCGGAAAGTCCGCAAGTTCTTCCAGGTGCGCGAATTACATATCATCATGGAGTATGTGGACGGCCGCACCCTGGAACAGATCGGCCCCCTGGGCACCCACGGGCTGCTTCGGATTTTCATCCAGGTGGCCCACGGGTTGGACGCGCTGCACCGCATGGGCTATGTGCATACGGATATCAAGCCCAACAACATCATGATTACCGCCACTGGCCAGGTGAAGATCATCGACTTCGGCCAGAGTTGCCCGGTCGGTCATGTCAAAGGGCGCATCCAGGGAACCCCGGACTACATCGCCCCGGAACAGGTTGAGAAAGGGGCCCCCCTGGATCAACGCACAGACGTTTTTAATCTGGGGGCGACTTTATACTGGGCCGTCACCGGGCGGGTGATCCCCACCGTCTTGCCGAGCAAGAAGCGGCGTACGGGCATTGACCTGGTGGGACCGCGGGAAGCCCCCCTGGCTCACGAGGTAAACCCCAACGTGCCGACCGCCCTGAGCCGGCTGATCGCCGACTGCTGCCAGCCTCTGCCCAAAGACCGGCCAACGGACATGCGCGAGGTCCTGTGCCGGCTGGAAGTCGCTCAGCACGTCCTGGACAAGAATGACGCGACCTTGACCGGACCTCTCCTGGGCGACAAGGACAACCGGACTCCGGCGCGGACAGGCTCGTCGCAATGAGCTTAATTGCCACAGCCATCGATACATTTCGGCGCGCCGCCGAGCTCAACCGCGAGGATCCCCTGCGCGAGGGTTCGCTGCTGTGCTTCGCGAACTACGGGCAGGTGGTCATGACCGGCGACATGCACGGACATCGAAAAAATTTCGAGAAGCTCGTGCGCTACTGCCGGCTGGAAACCACTCCCATCCGCCATGTGATCCTCCACGAGCTGATTCACCAGGAGCCCGAGTCCCTGGGGGCCGCCGACCGGTCAGTGGAATTACTGCTCGAAGCCGCCCAGTGGAAGACCTTCTTTCCTGACCAGGTGCATTTTCTTCAGAGCAATCACGAACTGGCCCAGCTCCAGGACCACGAGATCACCAAGGGCGGCCGGATCGTCACCGACGATTTCGAACGCGGCATTGCCGAGGTCATGGGCACCGCGCAGGTGGACGAGGCCATCATGGCCATCGACGATTTCATCGCCTCCTTTCCCGTAGCCGGCCGAACGGCCAACGGGATCTTCTTCGCCCACTCACTACCCGACGTGGCCTACATTGACCGCTTCGACCCTGTCTGCGTGCACGCGCCCCCTGAGGAGCTCGATCTCTCCGAGGGCGGGCCGGTGTACCAGATGGTCTGGGGGCGCCGCCACACCCCCGCGCTCATCGAGAAGCTGGCCAAGGCCTACGACGTGGAGTACTTCGTCATCGGGCATCAACCCCAGGAATTCGGCTACGACACCCGCTTCAACCGGGTGATCATCCTGGCCAGCGATCATAACCACGGCATGTTCCTGCCGGTCGATTGCCGGAAGCAGTACACCTTCGATGAGCTGGTGGACCGCATCCGCCCCTTCGCCGGCGTGCCATAGGCTATTTCCCGGTCTCGCCCGGTTGCCAGTCGAAACTGATCTCGTAATCCCACTCGTCGAAGTAGAGGTTGCGCCCGTCGATCTCGACCTCGCCGCGCTGAAGGTCGGCCGGCTCGCTGCGCAGATCCTCCTTGGCCGGGATGAACGGCGTGCCGTAATCGAGATTCACAATCAGACGGTAGGAATCCTGATGGCCGATGTAGAACTCGCGGATCTCCGGCTTCTCGGACGGCTGCAGGCCATAGGACATGTCCACCGGCAACCAGCCCCAGGGCTCGATGTAGACCTCAGACCAGTCGTGCATGTTCCAGCCCCAGGGCTTGGTCTCAAAGCCCGACTGCCAGCGAGCGGGCACGCCCGCCAAGCGACACATGGTCACAAACAGGATGCTCTGAACCCCGCAGTCCCCCTGGCCGGTGGTGAAGGCCTTCGTGCAGAAGCTCGGAATAATGGGGTATTCCTCCTCGGGGCACCATTGGACCTTCGCATCCAGGTAATGGTAGATCTTGCGAACCTTCTCCAGCGGGTTCTGCTCGGCCCCCACCACCTCCCGAACGGCAGCCTTGATCTCCGGGGTGAACGCGATATGCGGCGGCCGTTCGGCCAGATAGGTGCGGTCGAAGTCCGCCGGCAACGCGCGGGCGTCGCTGGCCTTGAGGGCCGGATAGTAGGCGTATGAGGTGTACTCAAACTCTTCTTCAAAGACCACCGGCTTGGCCGGATCCTGGATCCTTTGTTCAAGGTAGACCGTCCGCTGAGGGGCGCCCCGCATGGGCGAGCTATCCACGGCCGACGGGGCCAGGATGTGTTTGGCCGGCGAAGTGCGGATCAGCTTCACATCCTTCTGTTGCCGGTATTCCTGCGGGAACGGCAGCCAGCAGCGCACCAGCGAGCCGGCCTTGGCCCCGGGACGGTTGGGGGAGACGGTCAATTTGAACGTCACCCGATGACGAATCGGCAGCACCTCCGGACCGTCGGCCTTGCCGGCCGCGGCCACAATCTGTTCAAGATGGGCGATCAGGTTGCCCTGGACCTTCTTGCTCCTGGCCGCCGGCGATGATCCGGGCGACCGCGCTTCCAGCCGCTCGATGGCCTCCGGGCAGAACCGGAACATGTGCGACGGCTCGCGCCGGAAGTAGCGAAGCTGGCCGTCAATCATACGGAAGCGCACCTGACCGGCCTCGCGCCAGCGAGTCAGATCATCCAAAGTGACATCTGGGAGTGATCGTTTCACCCTGGCCAGCAGGTCCTCGGGCGTGAGCGAATATTCCCGGCGGATCCGCCGGATGATCTCGAGCATCTCCCGACGGGCACGGGCGGCCTCGGAATCCGCCGCCTGGGCCTCCGCTTTGAGGAGCGCCTCCGCATCGGCAAACCGCCCGTCGCCAACCCATCCCCGGGCGCGAACCACGATGGGATCCGCGGATGTCCACGCAAGCGATGCACCCGTGGGCGCCGCTCCGGCTTCCGCACCCACGATTGCGACCATGGCCGTCATCAGAATGGTTCCTGTCATGTCTTTATCCCGCCAAAATGAAATGTTGCCAGCCACTCCACGGCGGTGAGTCTAAGCTGTCCCACGGAATGCTTCAACTGTCTCGGGCGCGAGGCGAAAGGCCCGGCAACGCCCGCTCTGCTCAACCATTTGCAGTCCCTATGGCAGCCCCGGGACCACAATAAGCTCCTGTCACTCAATCATTTAGGAACGTCTCAGGCGGAAAGAGCCGGCTGCCGCGTTCGACTCTTGCGTGGCCATCCCCGTACAATGACAGCGATGGCTTCGTCAATCGATCAAAACATCACCGGCGGCACGGCCAAAACGCGCGCCAAGACGCCCACCTGCGAGGTGGACACCTACAGGGGCGAGGCCGTGTACATTTATGCCTTTGACGTGGCCTACGACATGAGCCGGGCGCCCATCCGCGAACTGCTTGGCCAGCCGGTGGCCCAGTTTGCCATCGACGTCAGCAAACGCAGTCCCCGGCAGCTTTTTTTCTACCGCCCGCAAATGGTGCATCTGCCGCCGCTGGAGCGGATCGGCCCCCGCGGCCTTGTGCGCGTCGAGCGAACCATCAAGCTCCTCCCGGTCGGCGCCATCAGCATGATCGTCCGGGTTCCCTTCGAGATCGAACGCATTGAGGATCTCATCGTCTACCACGATCTGCGCTTCAACAACGGCACCCTCCACGACGAAGTGTTGCGGCTTGCCGAGGACGTCCGGCGGGAGTTGCATACGCACATGATCCGGCCGGTGCCGCGGCTCAGCGACGAGGAGGCCTACACGGTCTTCTGCATCGAGGCCCCACTGATCGGCTCCGACGGAGAGATCATCAACACCGAGGACTGGTTGACCGTCCACCGCCGTGAGGTGGCCGCTCTGCTGACGCAGGAGCCGGACATTGCCGAGCTTTCCAACCAGGAATCGGAGGAATCCACCGCTAAATACCTTAGCTACTACGGCAAGGATATCGTGGTGGTAGACTGGGACGCGGCCCTGATCATCGACCAGCCGCAGAATTTCGCCGAGACGCTTTACGTCATGGAGTTGGCCAATCTTCAACTGACCGAGCTGGAGGCCTATGACCGCCTCTGCGATGAATCACTGGACCGGGCCTATCGCGACCTGCGCGTCCGTCGGTGGCGCGGCCGGGCCGAGGTCCTGCGCGAACTACGCGAGATCCGCATCGACCTGGCCCAGCTCAGCGACGAGCTCTCCAACATCACCAAATTCTTCGGCGACTGGCACCTGGCCCGCATCTACCAGGCTCTCTCCGCCCGGTTCCACCTGAGCGACTGGCACCACTCGATCGAGGAAAAACTTCGCACGCTGGACCATCTCTATCAACTGTTGCAACAGGACCTCACCAACCGGGTGATGATCTGGCTGGAAAGCGCGATCGTCGTGCTGTTTATCATTGATCTGCTCGCGCTGTTCATTGGCATGCAGTAAGTAGCCATAGGGATCCCGAATGAAACGCGTGTTGGGTGCTTCCCTCTTCGCGTTGGATTCCCCCTCTTCATTGGGTGCCCCGCCTCTTCAGAGGTGGTGGCACGAAGATTCAAACGCTCAGCACCGCGACGACCACCCCAGCAGAAACCCGCCCAGGCGTGCAACGGAAACCGTATAGATCCGCCCACCCGTTGAGCTTCGACGGAATAGAATGCCCCCACGGTCAACCGCACAGGTGACCGCTCGAGCAGACCGGCGGCAACCTTCCGGCCACTTCGGCCGTGATTTTTTAATGTCGCTTTAACGAACGTCCGATATGATCTTATAGATAGATTGGGGAAAGGGATCCTCGGCATCGCATGTTTGCCGGGAGCGCCTCCTTGAGGTAAGCGGCGCGACGGTCGCTTACCGCAGGGAGACATCCCGGAGATGCTCGAGAACCCAGAGAGCAGCGGTCGGAATTCTTCTCCGCCCGATCATGCTCTCTGTTATTTTTTGGGGAGCGGCTATTCGAGGGCCAGGCCGCGCAGATGCTCCATCGGGTTCTCACTGGCCGCCGCCTGGCGGAAGATCTGCAGGGCCTCGGCCCAGTTGCGGCCGACCTGCTCATACACCGCCGCGAAGGCATCCTGCCCGCTGTTGTAGCGCACGTGGGCCAGGATGAACGCATTGTTGAACGGAAAGCTTGTGTAACCCTGATAGCCGGCCTGATTGTGCATAAACGGCAGCACCTCCTCGGCGAAGCGCTGCTGACTGGCGGCGATGTACGCCTCGCGCTGGGCGATCTTTTCGTCGAATGACAAATCCGTCTCGTAGATGGCCGCCAGCCCGTCTCTCATCTCCCGCAGAAAGACCTGGAACCGGTCCTGATCCTCGTAGTTGAGCCGGGCCTGCTCGATTTCCGGCGCGTCCGGCCCGAACTCCTGGGCCAGGAAGTCGAGGCCGGCGGTGCGGCCAACAAAGGTAGCCAGCGATTCGTTGAAGGTGATGTCGTCGAAGGTATAGATGGTGTTGTGGGTCAACTCGTGGATCACCGTCTCGGCCAGCGAATCGAAATCGCGACGCAGCAGCGCGGAGGTGATCGGGTCGGGCAACTGGCCCATGGTGCTGTAGGCGTCAATCTCGTAGATCAGCGTGTCGTAGCCCTTGGCCACGAGACGATCGCGTTCGGCCTTGGCCTGGTCCAGATCGAAGAAGCCGATGTAGGGCAGAGAACCCGCCAGCGGAAAACGCCAGATGTAGGGGTCAAAGGCGTCCCGGCGCGAGGCGGACAGGTTCCAGGCCAGCGAGCGATCGCCCAGGTCGGCGAAGGTCTGGTAGCTTCCGCCCACGTGGAGCCCGACCACGTTCTGGGCGTAGTCACGGGCCCGGACCACGAACGCCAGCTTGAGCCGCTTCTCCTCTGCCAGGTTGGGATCGTTCAGGGCCTCCTCGACAGGCCGTACCGAGGCGAGGAGTCGCAACTCGCCCAGAATGACAGAGCCGATATACGTGTCCCCGCAGCCGGCTACAGCCAGGCAGGACAGAAAGACAAGCGACAGAATGCGATGCGGACGGAACATGCGCCTCCCTTTCAACACCGGCCCCAATGCCGGACAGGGTATTGTACCGCAGGCCAAGTGGGGAGCGAGTCAGGGGGGAGAAGTGACCAATGACCAAGCCTCAATGACCAAGACCGGGCAGTCAACCCCCATTGGTCATTCGGGCTTGGTCATTCGTCATTGATTGGTCATTGGTGCTTGGACACTGGTCAATAGTCAAGCCAGTGTCGGAGCCGGGCTGGATTCCACGGCTGCGCCGGCCGGCTTGCCGGCCAGTCGTTCCGCCCGCTCCAGCGCTGCCTTGACCAGGCCGAGAAACATCGGCTGGGGCCGCAAGGGACGGCTCTGGAACTCGGGGTGGGCCTGTGTCCCCACGAAATAGGGGTGCACCGATGGAGGCAGCTCCAGGATCTGCATGATGGGATAATCGGGCGCCTTGCCGGAGAAGACCAGGCCACCCTTTTCCAGGATGTCGATGTACTTGGGGTCCACTTCGTAGCGATGGCGGAAGCGCAGCCGCACTTCGGGGGCGTTGTTGAACAGCTTCGCCGCCAGCGTGCCGGGCTTGATGAGCACATCTCGCCCGCCCAGCCGCATGTTGCCGCCCAACCCCTCGATCTGCTTCTGCTCGGGCAGGATGTCCACCACCGGGTGTGGCGTGTCCGGGTCGATCTCGGTGCTGTTCGCATCGGCCAGGCCGCAGACATGCCGGGCATACTCGATCACCGCCATCTGGAAGCCATAACACAGACCCAGGTAGGGCACTTGGTGCTCGCGGGCGTAGCGGATGGCGGCGATCTTGCCCTCCGCGCCGCGAACGCCGAACCCGCCGGGGACGATGATGCCGTGCAGCCCGCCCAGTTCCTGCTCCGCGCGCTCGTCGGTCAGGTCGGTGGTGTCCACCCACTCGATTTCCACGTGCGCGTCAGTGGCCGTGCCGGCGTGCTCCAGGGCGTGGATAATGCTCGCATAGCTGTCGCGCACCGAGGTGTATTTGCCCATCACGCCGATACGCACGTGTTTGCGGGCCGAACGGATGCGGCCGACGAACTCGCTCCAAGTCTTGCGGGCGCCCAGGTCGGCCTCCGGATGGACGCGGGTCTCGATGTTGAGGATCTTCAGCACCGCCTCGTCCAGCCCCGCGCCCCGGATCATGTCCGGGATGAGATAGATGCTCTCGCAGTCATGCATGGAGAACATCCGCTCCACGGGCACGTTGCTGTAGATGGCCAGCTTCTCGCGAACCTTCCGCGTGACCGGCTCCCGCCCGCGGCAGGCGATGATGTGCGGCTGGATCCCCGCCGCCAGCAGGCCGCGGATGCCAAGCTGGGCGGCCTTCGACTTCTGCTCCCCGAGCATGGCCGGGTTGATGATGTAGGTCAGGGCCACGAAGCAGCAGGAATCCGGCCCCTCCTCGAAGGCCAGCTCGCGGACGGCCTCGATGTAATAGGTGTTCTCCACGTCCCCGACCGTCCCGCCGACCTCCACGAAAACCACGTCGGCGTCCGTGGCCACCGCCAGCTCGCGCAGCTTGATCTTCACCTCTCCGGTCACGTGCGGGATCATCTGCACATCGCGGCCCAGGTAGCTGCCCTTGCGCTCCTTCTCCAGGACCCGGGTGAAAATCTGGCCGCTGGTGGCGAAGTTGAGGCGGGAGAGGTTCTGGTCGAGCATCCGCTCGTAGGTGCCCAGGTCCATGTCGGTTTCCATGCCGTCATCGAGCACAAAAACCTCGCCGTGGCGGTAGGGGTTGAGCGTGCCGGAGTCCACATTGAGATAGCCCTCCAGCTTGATGGGCGCCACCGTCAGCCCCTTGTCCTTGAGGCACTTGGCCAGCGTGCTGGAGAAGATGCCTTTACCCAGGCCGCTCATGACCGTGCCGAACACGATGACGTACTTGGTCTTGCCCGGGCGATAGCCGGCGGGCATGGGCGCGTAGAATTCCGTCTCGTCCGTCGCCGTACTCAAAGAAGCCAATATTTTTTCTGCGTCCATGTACCACCCGTCTCAATCTATTCAACGCGCCCGGACCCAAAAGGGCGGAGCCCGCTGTCATCCTGTCTTTTCCGCTCCGGGGCCCTGGGTCTTTGCGGTTTGCGCCTTCTTATATCGTTCCACAAACGCCGCATACTGCCCCGGCGTGTCAATACCTGTGCTGTGCCGCTCCACCACGGCCATGGCAATCCGCTCGCCCATATACAGCACCCGAAGCTGTTCGAGCTGCTCGATCCGCTCCAGTTCCGTAGGGGGCGTCGCCGTCAGACGCTTCAGGAATGCAGGCCGATACGCGTAAATGCCCAGGTGCAACAGCCACCGACCCGGGAGATCCACCCGACCGCCGGCGTCCCGTGGGTAGGGGATCAGGCTTCGACTGAAGTATAGCGCATTGCCCCGGGCATCGAGCACCACTTTCACGCACGCCGGGTTGAGCACATCCTCCTCACGGGCGAACCGGCAACACAGCGAGCCCATGGGCGCGTCCGGCCGCGAGGCCATCAGCTCCACCAGCGTATCGATGGACCGCGGGTCCATCTCCGGCTCATCCCCCTGGACGTTGACCACCAGGTCCACGTCGAGCCGTCCGGCCACCTCGGCCACCCGGTCGGTGCCCGTGGCGTGATCCGGACGGGTCATTTCCACCTCGCCGCCAAACCCGCGCACCGCCGAGGCGATCCGCTCGTCATCGGTGGCCACGATCACCCGGTCCAGCCGACGAGCCCCCCGCACGGCCTCGTACACGTGCTGGATCATAGGTTTTCCGGTGGCACTGGCGAGAGGTTTTCCGGGAAAACGAGTGGAGGCGTAACGCGCGGGTATGATCGCGGCTACGGACAAGGGTATGGCCTTTCTCGCGTCATGGTGCGGCATTCTGGTAAACAGAACACCAGAAATTTTACCGGCGCCCTTCCGGACTGTCAAAGTGGGCGTTTGCCCTACGGCAAAGAGGGCTGTGAGAATTGGTGTAGACTCGGAAATCCGCCACGCACAAATCTATCAACCGGCCACGGTTATGTGACCTGCCCCGGGCACAGTGGGCACAGAGAATGGGGACTTGGAGCCCCGGCGCGGGCCGTGCCCGCAACCACAAGTGTTTGGGCGGAATATCAGTGGTCAGTTGTTGGGGCAGTCGTCCTTTTGCCAGTTGTTTGCAGCGGCGGCACGCAACCTGACCGGGTCGCGAACAGGTGTTCTCCAGAGAAGTCAAGAATGAACCGCGAGAGCACCAAGGGCGCGAAGACTGCCGAGGGGCGCTTTACCTTGCCGGCAACTGCCAGTCATGCTCCTTGACTGCGGCCGTGATGCGTTCGGCCAGTTCCACCGCCGCCGCCCCGTCCTCCGCGCTGACCTCCGGCGGCTCACCCGTGGCCAGGGCCCGCAGGAACGACTGCTGCTCCGCCCGCAACGGCTCCACGTCATCCACCTGCAGCGGTTCGACCTTCACCATCGAGCCGAAATCCATCCCCGCCAGTTGCGACAAATCCTGGGCGTTCCGCTCGTGGGCCATCTTCAGCAGGTCCAAGTTGGCCTCCTTCTTGATGGCAATACCCACCTTCTTCTGGTAATCCAGCGACAGGTAGGCCTCCTCGCTGAACACGCGGATCTTGCGCTCGGTCTTGAGCGCCAGGCGCGAGGCGGTCAGGTTGGCCACGCAACCGCTCTCGAACGTCACCCGCGCGTTACAGATGTCCTCGTGCTGAGCCAGCACGCTGACCCCCACCGCCTCCACCCGGACCGCCTTCGAGCCCACCAGATGCAGCACGATGTCGATGTCATGAATCATCATGTCCATGACCACCCCGATGTCGGCCGACCGGAAGGTAAACGGGCTGATCCGGTGCGTCTCCACGAACCGCGGATGCACTTCCATGCGGCTCATGGCCCGTACCACCGGGTTGAACCGCTCGGAGTGACCCACCTGCAGCAGGGCCCCGCTCCGGCGGGCGGCCTCGATCAACTGCCGGCAGGTCTGGCTGTCGGGCGCCAGCGGTTTTTCAATCAGCAGGCCGATCCCGCGTTCGATCAGCGGCAACGCCACCGCCAGGTGGGCCACCGTCGGCACCGCCACCGTCGCCGCCTTGATCCGGCCCAGCAACGGCTCCACCGAAGCGAACGCCTGCGTCCCGTACTGCCTGGCGATGGCTTCCGCCCGGCCCAGGTCGCTGTCCACCACGCCGACCAGTTCGGCCTCCGGCAGTTCGTGGTAAATCCGGGCATGGTGCCGACCCATGTGCCCGGCGCCGATGACGGCCACGGGAATACGAAATTCCGGTTTGCGACTTGTGGATTTCAGATTCAGATCTGGCACGGTGTCTAAATTCTCCAAATCCCCGTCCCCGTGTCTCCTTGCTCCCCCCTCATCCCCTCAGCCGCGCCAGCGGGATGCCGGTGCCACACCGTTCATCCCTCGCCACCATAGTACGCCCGCCGATCCGCATCGCTGTCCTTGCGCAGAGCCTCCAGATATCGCCCGAAGACTCCGTCTTGCAGCGTCCGGCGAATTGACGCGCACAGATACCGCACTTCCCCGTTCAACTCCGGCCGGCCTTCCAGCACCGCCAAACGCTCCAATATGGAGTTGCCATGCTCGCGGGCCTTGCTGCTGTACAACACCTTCCAGGCCTCCTGCACGGCCCGAATCTGCGCTTCACTGTAGCCCCAGCGCTGCATCCCCTTCTTGTTGAAGCCGCGCACCTCGGCCGGATTGCCCTCCACGACCATGAACGGCGGCACGTCCGTGCCTACCCGGGCCATCGCTCCTACGTAGGCCATCGTGCCGATGGTCACGAAATGGTGGATCCCGATCATCCCTCCCATGGTGACCTTGTCTTCCAGCCGGGCATGGCCGGCCACCTGGGTGTAATTCGAGACGATGCAGTCATCCCCAATGATCACGTCGTGGGCAATGTGCACGCCCACCAGGAAACGGTTGTGCGAGCCCACGCGGGTCACGCCCCCGCCCACTTCCGTCCCGGCGTGAACGGTCACGTACTCGCGGAAAACGTTGTCGTCTCCGATCTCCAAACGCGTCGGGCCGCCCTTGTACTTCAGGTCCTGCGGCACCACCCCCACCACCGTGCCGGGAAAAAACACGTTCGCCCGCCCACACACGGTGTTTCCAGTCACCGTTGCATTGTTGTGCAGAACACAGTCATCCCCCAGCACCACCCCGGCCCCCACATAACTGAAAGGCCCGATGGAGATGTTCCGGCCAAGCTCCGCCTTCGGATCAACGTATGCACTAGGGTGAATCATGGTTGTTCGTCATTCGTCATTCGGATTTCGTCACTGACTCGCCATCCAGGCTTTGTCATCTATTGGTCATTGGGATTTCGTCATGGGTCATTCGGCTAGAGCGGGTCCGCATCCACCATCATGAACTTGATATCCGCCTCCGCCACCAGGTCCTCGTACACCCGGGCCTTGCAATACACGTGGCCGGTCCGCGACTTGACCCGTCGGGCCTGGGCTTCGAGGATCAATTGATCGCCCGGCATCACCGGCCGGCGGAATTTCACCCGGTCCAGACTCAGCAGCACCGCCACCTTACCCGTGTGTTCCAGCTCCCGGGCCAGCAGTAACCCGCCCAACTGGGCCATGCACTCGATGATCAGGACCCCCGGCATGATGGGCTGCCCGGGATAGTGGCCGGAGAAAAACTCTTCGTTGACGGTGACGTTCTTGATCCCGATGGCATGCTGGCCCGGATCCAGCTTGATGACCCGATCGACCATCAGGAACGGAAACCGGTGCGGCAGGATCCGCTGAATCTTGCGGATGTCCAGCACCGGCTCGCCGGTCAGACGCTGCTTCATTTCCCGCGCGGCTTCCAGCTCGCACAGCCGGCGGACCAGCTCATGATTCAGCGAATGCCCCGACTGCCGCGCGAAGACCTGCCCCACCAGGAACTTGCCGAACAGGTACAAGTCGCCGATCAGGTCCAGGATCTTGTGCCGTACACACTCGTCGGGGAACCGAAGTTCATTCTCGATCGGCCCGTCTGCGCCGAACACGAGAATGTCCTGGTAGGTCAGGTGCTTGCCCAGCCCCGCGGCCTGGAACTGATCCGCCTCTTCCTTGAGCACAAAGGTCCGCGCCGAGGCGATCTGCTGCTCAAAAGCCTCTTGCGTCAGGCGGATCTTGAAAACCTGCTCCCCGATCTGACCTTTGGGACCATAGTCCAGATCGTAAATGATCTCCAGAACGTCGTCTTCGTCGTTCGGCGGGGCCACCATCACATACGAGCGTCCCTCGGCCACGCGCACCGTCTCCGGAACCCGGAAGACCTGCCGCGGCTTGTCCAGGGTCACAATGCCCGCCTCGCGCAGCTTCTCGACGAACAGCCGGGAACTGCCGTCCATCGACGGCACCTCATTGGCGTTCAGGCCGATGAACACATTATCGATCCCCAGACCCGCCAGGGCCGACATGCAGTGCTCAATGGTCTCGATCTGAACCGTCCCGTTGCGCAGCGAGGTCCGCCGCAGCCTTTTGGCCACGTTCTGAACCCGGGCCGGAATGTGGATGGGGGGGTTCTGGTCTTCCCGGACGAACACAATGCCGGTGTCCGCCGGGGCCGGCTGAAACCGCAGCACGGACGGCTCGCCGGTAAACAGTCCCCGACCAGCCAGCTCGACAGGATTACGGATGGTCTGCTGAAGATTCAAGTCGTTCGACTCGCTTGATCAGGTCGGCCAGTTGCTCGGCCATTTTAGGCAGCCGGCGGATTTTTGCCCGCTCACGAATAAAAACCTCGTGCTCGACCGCGGGCATACCCATTACCGTGGTCCCGGCAGGCACATCCTTGGAGATCGCCGAACAGGCCGCCGCCTGGACTCCGTCATGCAAGGTAACATGGTCCCGAATCCCCACCTGCCCCCCTACCACGACCAGCCGTCCCAGGCGGGCACTGCCGGCAATGCCAGTTTGGGCCACAATCATGCAGTCCGGGCCAATTTGAACATTATGGGCCACCTGAACGAGGTTATCAATCTTGGTCCCACGTCCGATAACCGTGGCCCCGCACTTGGCTCGATCAATACAGGAATTGGCCCCGATCTCGACATCGTCCTCGATCTGCACCGTCCCGATCTGGGGGATCTTCACATGCCGACCATCGATGAACTGGTATCCAAAGCCGTCCGCCCCAATGACCGCGTTCGGATGCACCACCACCCGCTCGCCCAACGTGCAACGCTCGCGGACTACCACCCCCGGCCACAGCTCGCAATCCCGCCCCAGAACACTCCCTTCGCCGATGAACACGCTGGCGTGCAGCACACAGCCGTCGCCCACGCGGGCGTTCTCGCCGATGATCACATGCGGGCCGATCGCGACGTTACTTCCGATCTGAGCTGAACTTGCGACAACAGCCGTCGGATGCGTGCCCACCGCCGGCCGCGGCACCGGGGGGGAAAACCGGGCCAGGATCGTCACCATCGCCACGGCCGGGTTCTGGCACAGCACCGCCGGCATGGGCGTCTCGCCAAACTGCTCCGGCACCAACACCGCCCCCGCCTTGCTGGTCCGCAATTGCGAGGCGTACTTGTCATGGGCCAGCCAGGTAAGCTGATCGGGTCCGGCTTCAGCGACACCCGCCACCCCGGAAATGCGCGTGCTGGCATCTCCGCGCACCACGCCGCCCACCCACTTGGCTATCTCAGCAAGCGTAACCGTCTTGCTCATCGGTATTTATGCACCATCTGGAATTACTTGTTGAAATCAATGGACCTCGCCCCGCCGGCTTTCTGGAAGGCCGCATTCAGCCGGGTGAGAACCTCGTCCGTCAGATCCACCGACGCGTCGGAGAAGAGCACCTTCCGGCCCACGATCTGCTTGAGCATGACCTTCGAGTCGGTGATCGAAGTATCGAGCTCCTCTTTAGTTATGACGAGCTGGAAATTCCGGGCCCGGGCAATTGCGGCCACCTCGTCTTCAACGCGCTTGTAGGTCCGGTTCACCCACCGCAGGTGAGAATCGGCCACGTGATCCTGCTTCATGGACTTCCAGACCTGGTATTCGATCATCAGCCGTTTGAGGATTTCGCTCTGCTTCTTGTATTCCACCGAGTCGGGGGCAAAGGCCTTCAAGGCGTTCTTCTGGCTCTCGATTTCAGCCGTCTTGCGCTGGTCTTCGCTGCGCAGCTCGTCCTCCAGCGCGGACATCTTCTGGTTGAGCACCTTGGTCTGGTCGAACTCGTTAAACACCCGAACGAGGTCCACGACCGCCACCCGGGTGGCGCCTTCCGCATTCGCCGCCCGGTCCGCTCCGCTGGCCACGTTGTTCCACGTTACCCCTGCCGCGACTGCCACCAGCCCCACCAGACCTGCCGCCATCCAGTTCTTGCCATGACTCATAACGCGCTCCTTAGAGCAGTTCACCTATCCATGTCAGACCGGTTTGTATAACGGCCGAATTCCGTACCCGGCCGTACCGCGCCCCCCTCTGTTGTCTCTGTAGCGACCGGGCTCCGTGCCGGCTGCTCGAACGACACTGTGTAGCGGCCGGGCTCTGTACCGGCCGTTCAGCCCCCCGTCTCTGTAACGGCCAGGCTCCGTACCGGCCATTCGGATACACACGTGTCCCGGCCCCACGCCGGCCGAAATTAGACCCGCCCCGGTCCCCATTGGCAAGCCGAGGATCATGGCTACAAGGCAGGGGTGTGGCAATTCCTTTTGGCGGGGGACCCCGGAGGGCGTGCATTTTGCACGCCTTTGAGACGGGCAGGACGCCCGCCCCCCTGATGCGCCCGGACGCTTCACCATAATCCTTTGCCAGCCCCCGAGGCAGCGTGGCACAGCCCCCCACCCCCGCAGCGGCCGGGCACCACACCGACGGTTCAATTCGGTCCCTGAGGGGCCGCTATCCCCCGGCCGGCACAATACGCAGAATCTGCCTGCTGGTCGCTACGAACAGCGTGCCGTCCGGACCGAACTCCAGGTCGGTGATGCCGTCGGAAATGCCCTGGGCAAACAGATCCACGCTCTCCACCGCGTCCCGCTCCGCGTCGAGTTCGTAGCGAAAAATCCGCCCGGTCGCGAATTGGGCGACAAAGAGCCGGTTTCGGGAACTTTCCCCAAGTGTTGCATCCCGGGCAAAGGCAACCCCCGTCGGTACCACCGAGGTGTTCCCGAAATCGATCAGCGGATCAATGAAACGCGCGTCCCCGGCCAGGCCCAGCACTACCGGCCAGCCGTAGTTGCCGCCCGCGACGATCCGGTTGACCTCGTCATGCCCGCTGGTGCCGTTGTCGGTCACGAAAGCCAACCCGCTCACCGGGTCGAACCCGATGCCGAAGGAATTGCGGATCCCCAGGGCAAACACCGGATTATCCGCCCCGAACGGATTGTCCGCCGGAATGCTCCCGTCGTCGTTGATACGCAGGATCTTGCCGGTGGGCACATTCACGTCCTGGGCGTTCGCGGCCACGGCCAACTCGCCAATGGTGACATACAGCTTGCCGTCCGGACCGAAGGCCAGTTGTCCACCGTTATGGTTCGGCCCCGGCCGTCCCGGCAGCGTCAAGATCACCTCTTCCGGTCCGGCTGCCACGTCGCCAGCGGCCGTAAAGCGCACCACCCGGTTGTCCAGCACGTCGGCCAGGGCACTGGTCACCATCCCGCTGGCCGAACGGGTGTAATAGACGTACACAAAACCGTTCGTCGCGAAATCCGGGTGCAGCGCAATGCCCAGCAGCCCCCGCTCGCTGGCGGACGACGCCGGCACGCTGGCGAAGGGCACGGCCAGCAGCTCCCCATTGGCGTTCACCACCCGGATCTCGCCCCGGTTCTTCTCCGTATAAAACAGCCGCCCATCCGGCGCAATCGCGAGGGCGGTCGGAAAATCCGCCCCGTCCACATAGACCTGGATTTCCACGCCCATCCCATCCGGTCCTCCCGGATCCAGCGGCTCGGAGGGGGGGCATCCGCCCCCTGCCAGCCATGGCAGCGCCGCGAAAACGATGCATCCACAGGTCCCAATGCGCATGTTGAACTTGCTCCCTATGTGCCGGAAAACGAGGCTTAGACCGTCCTGGCCGGAAGGAGGGGTATCCGGGGCCTCCAACGATCCCATAAGATGAGACAGCCAATTCTACGCCGGCCTCTGCCGTGGACAAGACGGCTGAGAATCCCGGCCCGGGAACCCACGCCCGATGAGGCGCCACCGCGGGTTACGCGCCGTTGCTCTTGAGCCATCGGGATTTCCCGCCCAAAGCGCCACTCGTCATTCCCACGGCTTTGCGGCTATATTGTTGAACCGTGAATGGAGACCGTGTTGGAGTAGTTTTGTATGCCTTCTCAGTTCCAGATCACCGAACAATTGCCCCTGCTGGTGGACAAAATCGTCGACAGCTACAACGCCGACGAACGCACGCGCCACATTGATCGCGAGTATCTCCCCAGCCGCCGGGAAATCGTGGAAATCATCCATCTCCTGCTGGAGTTGGCCTACCCCGGCTACTACGGCCGGCAGAACCTCAACCAGCACAACGTGCGATTCCACGTCGGCGAGCTGCTGCCCAGGGTCGGCGAACGGCTCTTCCAGCAGGTCTACCATGCCCTCTGTCACCAGAACCGGCCTTCCGATCGGGGACAAGTCCCCTGCGAGAAGCACGCCCATCGCATCGTGGTGGAGTTCCTCGAGCGCATCCCGGCCATCCGCGAGGTGCTGGCCGGCGACGTCCAGGCCGCCTACGACGGCGACCCCGCCGCCATCAGCACGGATGAAGTCATCATGGCCTATCCCGGCGTGCTGGCGGTCACCGTCTATCGCTTTGCCCATGAGCTGTACACCATGGGTGTGCCCCTGGTGCCCCGGGTCATGACCGAGTGGGCCCACACCATGACCGGTGTGGACATCCACCCCGGCGCCCGCATCGGCCGGAATTTCTTCATCGACCACGGCACCGGCGTGGTCATCGGTGAGACCGCCGAGATCGGCGACAACGTGAAGATCTACCAGGGGGTGACCCTGGGCGCGCTGTCTTTCCCCAAGGACGAACGCGGCCGGCTCATCCGCGGCCACAAGCGCCACCCCACGGTCGAGGACAACGTCACCATCTATGCCAACGCCATCATCCTGGGCGGCGACACCGTCCTGCGCCGCAACTCGGTGGTCGGCGGCTCCGTCTTCCTCACCACCGCTATCCCCCAGGACGCCACAGTGACCATCAAGACGCCGGAGTTGAGGGTGCAAAAACGCCGCCAGCGGGAGAACGGGGCGGATGAGTTCCCGGTGCCGGATTTTCAAATTTAGCGGATTGGCGACCCAAGCGGGAGCTCTAATGAGCGATTGAAGACCTCCTGTTCTCAGGCGGCTACCGCATCAATTCCTCAAACTGCGCCTGCGTGACCACATGCCCGGCATGCCCGTCGGCAAAACCCACCATCATGCCGCCCGCCGGCCAGGTATCGAACGCCTCGTACAGCATGATCTCCTTGCCTGGCTCTCTGTCCGGCCGTGGGACGCGGTACCGGATGACCGCCGGCCCCTCGGGCTGATCCGGGGCGGCCAAGAGCGTGTTCAGTGCCGCCTCGCCGATATCGCCGCCGGCCAGGTCGGAAAGCGCCGCAGGCATCCGGCCATGTTTTTCCCGGTATGACAGGCAGAGCATTCCCACTCGCATGATCTTTGCGGTCATCCTGGCCATGCGGTCGTCCGAAGAGGGGTTGTACACGCCATTCTTGAACAGCGTATAACCGGCCGGTGGCTGGAGACTGAACAGATTGTCACTCATTTCCTCATCGATGCGTATGGAACTGAACAGCACACTGCTGTGAGGCCTCTCGATCCGGATCTGGACCGGCAGACCCGTCTGCGGATGCACCCACGCGCTCGTGATCCGCTCGCCCTTCTGCGATCGCAGCAGCCGCACGGATTGCCCATCAAGCTGCACGACGTCGAGATCCTCCACGGCGGCGGCCACGATACTCAGCAATTCGTCGCGGTCGTTGGTATGCAGGCGTCTTCGCTCCACCTGTCCCGAATCCATATCCACTTCGTAGCAGCCCCGGAGATCTTCCAGGGAAGCCGTCTTGTCCGCCGGGTTCGAGATGAGCCTGATCTGGCGGCCGTAGTCCTCGACGATCACTTCTCCGAAAGTCGGAGCGTGCGAATCCATCAGACACTCATAGCGGTATAGGTTTGGCTCTTTAAAGGCCACCGTGTAAGCGTATGATGCGCGCCCCTGCCCATCCCGATCCGACTCCACGACGACCTTACAGGAGAACGTACGCGCGTGCTGTACCCGGCCGATTGCGGCCGCAAAGGTTTTCTGTGCGCCATTGCCCCAGATGAGGCTCACCGCCGCCAACATCGCCAGGCACGCCGCCAGCCCGGCGCCGGCTTTCAGCCATCGGTTCCGGCGCCAGATAATTGGACGGATGACAGCATCCGGCCGGCAGGTTGACATCATCGGCTTGGGCTTCTCGTTCAATCGGCACAATGGGGGTCTCCCAATGCCGTCCCACTGAAACAGCGCTGCAACAGCCCGAAATCCGACTGGTCCACGTCGCCGTCCGAATCCATGTCCGCCTTCTGGCACTCGGTCGCGACCGGCTCTGAACCCGCGCCGGTCATGCAGCCCACGAATATCCGCACGTCCTGCACATCCACGTACCGGTCGCCGTTCAGGTCCCCCGGCTGGGGCGGCTCCCAGATCGTCAACGTCACCGGAATACCCTGCGGGGAATTAGAGGCATTCGCGTCCGCAACCGTGATCATCGCTGTATACGTGCCCGGCTGCAGGCCGGCGGTTGTGTAGCTCACCGTAATGGCGTCCTCTTCCCCCGTGCTCGTGCCGCTCACCGGATTGACCGACAGCCAGCCTTTGTCAACGGTGATGGAGTAGTTCAGCGTATTGGCGCCCACGTTCTTCACCGTCAAGGTTGCAGCCGGAGCATTCTGCCCCCGCTGGACGCTGGCCGTGATGTGCGCGGGGTTGTATTGAATTGTCGGTGGAATGCCCACAGCGATCTGCCTGGCCAGCCATTCCGCGATCGGCTCCAGCTCGAACGACGGCCAGCCGCTCGCATCGCCGATCTGAAACAGCGTGCAGCCGATCACCTGCGGATCCTCGCGCAGGCGCGCATCAAACCAGGTGAGCCAGTTCTTGTACTGGGCCGCGTTGCCGTGGGCCTGCCAGCCCGAACCGGTTGGGCTGCCGCCGGTGTCCACGCCGCCTTCGGTCAAAATAATCGGCAGGTTCACCAGGTCCGGGTGGGCCGTGGCGAAGTACTCGTAAAACTGCCGGTAGCGCAGCGCATACCAATACTCCGTCGCCGCGTCGGTGGTATACAGCCCCGTGTAGGAGTGATAGCTCCACGCCCCTCCGAGCTGCTTGCACTTGCGCAGGGCCGGTGCGATTTTGTCCAGGCGGGCGCGCATGTCCTCTGGCGTGCCCGGCGGGTTGCCCACCGGGATGCTGAACGCGCACGGCTTGAAACCGCCGTCCGCGATCTTCTGGGCCAGTTCCACCCAGAAATCGTTGAACCACTGAGCGTCGGCCAGCGTGCCGCCCCAGCACGGCGTGCTCTCGCACTCATTAGGCCCTTCCAGATAATCGATCAACGCCCGGTCCGAAGCGGAAAGGCCATTCACGGCCGGCGCCAGCACGGTATTCCAGAAATCCCGCGCGCTGGCCGCCGGGTCGTCGCTCGCGGTGTAGCGCTTCTGGGTGTAGATCCGCAGCACCACCCGTCCATTGGGTGTCCCCGCTTTATACGCCCGCATGGCCTCGATCATGGAGTTGTGCAGATCGAGAATCTTGATCACCGGCGGATGGGCCTCAATGATCTGCCGCGCCCCGGGGCTGTAATTGGCAATCAGATGGATACTCAACCGGCACCGGCTGGGTTCGGTGGCGAAGAGGACCTCTGGGACACACAGTGCCACCGCGAAACACAGCAGATGCACCCACCTGGTGTTGTCAGTAATTCTTCTGCTCAAAGCTTCTTCACCTCGCGCTCCCTAGCGGCCTCCAACAGCTTGTCAGCCTCTCGTGCAGCTTCCTCCACTGTCCAGTCAGGCAGGAATTCACGCCGTTCCTTCGTGTAATCCCCGTAGCCGGTATCGTACTGAAGAAGGAACCTCATGGCATCCGCATAGCCAAGTTCTCGAACCAGGATTTCCAGACCCCGACGGCGAAGCTCCGCAAGATTCGTAATGGCACTCATAAGCTTAACTCCATGACCAGGGCCACAGGGTCCCTAATCCCGATCATTATATCAGGCATTCGGGCCGTCCGAGCCAGGAGGTCATCGTCCACCGTCACGAACACGTCAACCTTGAGGTACTCCGCCCAGGCAATGTGCAACGCATCCAAGGTCCCCAATCCCCTCTGTTGCAACGTGATGGCTCGATTTATCACACCTTCGGGGGTTGGTTCCATAGGGTTGAGTGTGGCCAGCCATGCGGCAACGGCCCTGGCGCAACGCGGGTTCGGATTCCGGGAATTCTCCAGTTCATGAGCCAGCGAACGCACTGCCCGAAGCTGTCGCTGATCAACCGCTTTCAGCAATGCAAGAACCGCCGTTCTCTCCAGGGCAATCCGCGCCTGGGTCTGATCATCAAACGGGCGTTTCAGGCAGCACATGTCAAAGTAGAGAACCATCCCACGCTCCAACGCTTACCCCGTCAGACCTAAATCCTCCGGCACCTGATACATCGGGGCCAGCGACCCTACCAGCGATCCCACCACAATCACCATGGCCAGCGTCAGCGCTCCCATCGCCAACACCGCCAACACCGGCCGCAGGGTGGGCAACGCCAGTGCCGCCAGCCCCAGCACCAGCGCCGGCACGGGCACGTAGCGCAGCCGTCCTTGAAAAACGCCCGCCCACTTCAGCGCCGCCGGCTGCTGGCGCCCCAGCCCCTTCAGCTCGCCTTCCAGCTTGGGCAGGGCGGTCGACTCAATGACCACCGCCGCCACGATGGCCACGATCGACGTCAGCGTCGCCCGCATGGCCAGCCGCAACGAAAACGACCCACCCTGACGTTTAACCCCGAAAAGCATGAACGGCCTCCTGGCACCTTTAGGTCGGATCAACAGACCCGACACGCCTCCCCGCACTCGCACCCCGAACTTGGACTCAGGACTAACCCCTCACCCCTCGTCCCTCGCCCCTCAGTACTCAGTACTCGTTACTCACCCTTCCCCCCTCATCCCTCAAAAGTAAACGCCGACGGGCACAACCCGCTCAGCGCGCACGCCCCGCAGCGCGGCTTGCGCGCCGTGCACACCCGCCGGCCGTGCCAGATCAGCGCGTGCCCCGTATACGTCCACTCGTCGCGCGGCAATACCTCCATCAGGTCCTGCTCGATTTTCACCGCGTCCTTGTCGTTCTTACTCGTCCAGGTCAGCCCCAGCCGATGGGCCAGCCGGCCGATATGCGTATCGACTACCACTCCCTCGTTCTTGCGGAACCACGTCCCCAGCACCACGTTCGCCGTCTTGCGGGCTACCCCGGGAAGCTGGATCAGCGCCTCCATGCTGTCCGGCACCTTGCCCCCGAATGCCTCCACAATCTTCTTACAGGCTCCGATGATGCTTTTGGTCTTCTGCCGGAAGAACCCCGTCGAATGGACGATCCGCTCCACGTCGGCCGGGTCCGCCTCCGCCAGGGCCTCGGCCGTCGGATAGCGTTCAAACAGTACCGGCGTAACCTTGTTCACCGTCTCATCCGTGGACTGGGCCGAGAGAATGGTCGCGATGAGCAGCTCCAGCGCGCTGCCGTGATGCAGTGCGCAGTCCGCCTGCGGATACAGCTTCTTGAGTTCCGCAATGATCCGCTCCGCCCGCCGCTTCCGCTCCGCCAGCGGCTCCTCCGCCCGTGCCGGCAATTTCGCCGAGCCCACCTCTCGGAGGGCGGGCATCCTGCCTGCCTCGCGGGGGGTGGAAATCCTGCCCACCTTGCGGGCGGTGGGCATCTTGCCCGCCTTGCGTTTCGGAGGGCGGGCATCTTGCCCGCCTCTCGAGGGCTGAGCACCATTCGGACGAGCCCCAGATCTGCCCGACGCGGTATTCGACGAGGCGGCCTGATCAACGGGAGCACCCGCGCCGCGACCGGTACCTCGCGCAGACTGAAGCCCGCGGCGCTTTGCGTTCATTCTGGACGACTTGTCGGATCGACCCATGTAGACTCTCCCCGGCTCCAGATTTCTTTCTTCCAGATCGGCACATCTATCTTCAGCGTGTCGATGATCCACCGACAGGCCTCGAAGGCCTCGCCTTCCAGCCGCACCACCCCCTCGAACGTCACCACCGCCCCGCACGCCGGCCGTAACACCCGCTCTTTCACCGTCGCCGCCGAGATCGCCGCCGTCAGTTAGCTTCTTCCTTCCCGCCCACCGGCGGAATCACCGCCACCTCATCCCCTTCCGCCAACGGTGTATCGAGCTCCGCATATTCCTCGTTCACCGCATAACGCAGCGAGCCCGCCCCCGCCGCCAACTGCGGGTAGCGGGCCAGCATGAGCTCCACCAGGTCGCCCAGCACGGCCGGCGCCGACAGGGCATAGGCCAACTCCCCCGTCCCCACCGCGTCCGCGGCCGGCCCAGACAACCGCACCGCTACATGGATCATGCCTTGCATAAGTCACCGCAAGTGTGGGCCACGCCTGTGGGTTACGCCGGTGAGCCAAGGCTTTGGAGCCGTGCCGTCAGCCTCAAACTCCTGGTTATCCGTTCACGGCCGCACTTTGCCGCCCGCTCACCTGGTGACCGGATTCTTCAGTTCCCCGATCCCCTCAATCTCGACTGAAAAAGTCTCCCCGGCCCGCATATACCGCGGCGGCGTCTTGCCAAACCCCACTCCCTCCGGCGTACCCGTCAAAATCACCGTCCCCGGCCGGAGCGTGAAATGCTGGGACAGATAACTCACCAGGAACGGCACCGAGAAAATCATGTCCGCGGTGTTCGAGTTCTGGACCACCTCCCCATTGAGCCGCCCGACAATCTGCAGCGCGTTCGGGTTCACTGCCGGATCCACCAGGATCGCCGGCCCCAGGGGGCAGAAGGTGTCGAAGCTCTTGGCCCGCGTCCACTGCTTGTCGCGGAACCGCTGGCAATCCCGGGCCGACACGTCATTTGCGCAAGTATATCCCAGAACATAGTTTAAAGCGACATCCGGCCTCACCTTCCGCGCCGTCTTTCCGATAACGACGGCCAGCTCGGCCTCGTAATCGACCTCGTCGGGGGCATCCTCCGGCAGCACGATCGCATCCCCCGGCCCGATCACCGAACTGGTCAGCTTGGCGAAAACAAGGGGTGCATCAGGAATGGTCGCCCCGCTCTCTTCGGCATGCTTCTTGTAGTTGAGCCCGATCGCAATCACATCCACTGGATCTAGGGGAGCCAGCAGACGGCGCACCGACACGATCTCGTCCGTTCGCTCCAGCCCGTCAAACAGCCCCCCTCGAATCACCTGGGCCCGTCCATCGGCCAGCCACTCACCCAACCGTACCTGGCCGCTCGCATCCTCAAACCGAATAACCCGCATGAAAACCTCCTGACTGCACCTCGAAAAGAGACCCGAAAAAAGGATAAGGGATGCGCGAGAGGAGATAAAGGATGGCCACGAATGCGATCGCGGGGGGCCGGTAAAGGATTATGGTGAAGCGGCTGGGTGCATCGGGGGGTGCTCCTGCCCCCCAAAGGCGTGCAAGATGCACCTCCGAAACGGTTTTCAAGACAGTTGCGGCCGGTGTAGGATTGCCACGGCCGGCGGTCGCGGGTACGCTCATAGACCCGAAGCATGTCGGCACTGCGCCTGGCGGACAGCCTCAGGCGTATAACGCCCGAGAGGGCAAAGGCTAATGACTGAGGGCGAAAGCCCCGGGGAGCCGGAGCGCCAGAAGAGCCAAGGCGGCCCCGAAAGAGCCGGCGAAGCCTGACGGCTGGCCTGGAGCGATCGCCGAACCGTGACCGCGCGTGAACGGCTTACGGTAATAGTCGAATGAGATGGAGAGTCCCGGAATGGGCAAACGTGGCGGAATGGCGTTCATCCCCCCCTTCACCCGGGGAACGCCCCCCTCTTGCCATCCCATCGCGGCAGGGGGTGCCCGGAGGGGCCTCCGCCCCGGCTTCACCCTCGCTGAGCTCATGGTCAGCGTGGCCGTCCTGCTCGTGCTCATGACCATGGTGGCCTGGATTTTCTCCACCGCCACCCGAGCCAGCAGCGTGGCCACGGCCAGCAACGAACTCAACGCTTTCGCCCGCGCCGCCGAAAACCAGTTCGGCCGCGACCTCGATGGCCTTCTCAAAGACAGCTTTATCGGGATCTGGTATCAGCTCACGGAAGACCCCCGGTACGCCGGCGCGTCCCCCAAGCGGTACCTGCGAACCGACCGCATCGTCTTCTTCACCGCCGGGGATCACAGCAGCATCAAGCAACTGCGCGATCAGCGCTCCGTACGTGATTGGCCATCAGGACAAGCATTGATAGACCCGCCGGGTGCGTCCGGCCTCCTGAACCCCGGCCCCATTCGCGGCAGTGTGGCGAAGGTCTTCCTGGGGCATTCGTACCCGACCGACCAGGACACGGCCAACGCCAACACTGACCCGCGCACCTGGGTACTGACCCGGCGCTCGCAGGTGGTGACGCCCGATCTGGATATAGTCGCGGTGAGGCACGTTCTCAACAGCGTCGACTCGGTGCAAGCCGACCAGATGGAGTTCGAACTGAGAGGGCCCGATACCTGGGAGCGGCTCTGGCTGTCACCGACCAGTGGCAGCCCGCTTGCCGATCTGTTCGGAACCGATGGCAACCACGGCCTGATGACGGAGGATCCGGGGGCTTATTTTGACTGGCTCGACTTCACCGGCGCATCAACGGGAATACGCTACTGGGGCGCGATGCGACGGCCGGTGGTGAACATCAAGAACAACATCGGCATGCACATGCTCTTCCTCCCTGGCTGTGCCGAGTTCAAGGTACAGCGCTGGATTGAACGCTGGCCAACCAACGGGGCTGCACTCGGGCCAAACTCTCGTTATGGAATGCCTCGCTGGTGGCCGGAGGAAGACCCCGACGGTAACGGCATACCCCATGAGACCGACAGTAGCGATTTTCCGTTCGTTTCTTCCCTGTCCAGCAACACGGTCAACATCCGCGAGTATTTCAATGGGCCGTTCCCGCCAGGTGGAGATCCACCCCGCTATCCAAGCGATCCAACCACGGGAGCCCCTTGGTTGTATTTCTCCGCGGATGACGTCCCCAGAGCCATCAAGATTACCATCCGTCTCTTCGACCAGAACCAGCGGATCGCCGACGGGCAGGTTTTCACCATGACCTTCGGCTTGCGGTAAGATGCTCCGGATGGACGCGGGCTGCAGATCCCGTGCCGGCCACCTCAAGATGCGCTCGACCCGCTCCGAAGGAACCGGCAGACACCGGCCGCCCGGCGGACAGGCAGATTCCCTAATCCCGTGTCTCCGCGCCTGGCTGGTGAATCCGAATTAACCTCAGCCGGGACACTGGTTTCCGGACCTTGCCCGGTGGACACCTGCCAATCCGTAGAATGGCTTGGACGCAAGGGATTCGTCCGTCCCGGCGGACGCTTGATTTCAAACGAGTTGTGCCATGCGTACGAGACACTTAATCAATCCGCTCATGGCGAGAACCCGTCAGGGAACACTGCGGACCGCAAACCCGCTCGCGAGCGGCCCCGATCCCGCCCGGCAGTGGTTCCGTCGCGGCAACGCCCTGATCATGGCCGTCTCCCTGACCGTCCTGCTGGCCATCATCGGCAGCGCCTTCGTGCTCATGTCCCGCATGGACCGACAAAGCGTCGTGGGGGTGCAAGATGGAGTCGCCCTCGACACGGCTACTGATTACGTGCTCGCCCGAATCCAGCGCGTGCTGGCCGACGACCTGGTGGATAACAAGACGCTGACCAGAGAGCCCTTCGACGAGACTGTCGGCGTCGGCGGCTTCACCCCCATCGTCAACGGCCGGTGTGATTTCGAGGATGTAAATGGAAATGGCCAATTCGATTTCGTCGATGTGAATGGGAATGGCCAGTACGACGCTGACGACAGGGGCGAGCCAGGCGAGTCCTTCACAGACCTCGATAACAACGGAAGGTATGATGACCCCTTCCAGAGTCTGCTCGTCAACGACCCGACCAACAACACCGATCCTTTCGCCACCCGCGAGCCGTACGACGCGGCCTGGGCGTCTCCGCCGGACAACGACGAGAAGTTCCATCCCCACCTTGGCGCCGACCTCTTCCTGGCATCCACCATGCCCGAGCCTCGCTCAGGCGGCGGGTACGTGTGGCGCCAGATTTCGGAGATTTTTCCGGCGGGAGCGAACTACCAGGAAGTCTATAACGAGACCCGCAACTTCCCGGTTAAATTGGTCCCCCCAACTGCAACCCCCCCCGACAATCCCGCAGCCGACGCGGACGGCGACGGTATGGCGGATTCCAAATGGCGGGAAATTTTCGGCATCGCTCCGCCCGGCAAGCGACTGTTCGTCGCCGTGCGCATCATCGACAACTCGGCCCTGATCAACGTCAACACCGCCTGGCCGCGGGCGGAAGAAGCGGGCGTAGACGGCAATCTGGCCCGGCTGAGCGATTCTGAGAGCTACGGCGAGTTCCCGCACCAGATCGATCTGGATCGCCTGCTCAAACGGTGGGGCAAGCCGCAGTTCAACAACCTGATCAGGGATGACATAAACAGGCTCAACGAATACCGGATGGGCGCCCCCTATACAGGGCTCCCGTACGACGTGCAGACCATCGAGTACTACAACGCCGTGATCCGCAACTACGGGTGGTTCGCCCCCTGGACGCACTTCCTGCCCTTCGACCTTACCGACGAGCTGGAGCTGCGGAACCGCTTCTTCATCAACACGACCACCACCACCCGGCTCGAAGCGGCCATGTACCAGTCGCTCGGGGTCTATGATCTGGAAGCTCCCGCCGGCAGTGTGAACGGCTATCGGATTCTGCCGTTCTCCCAGGAACCCGATGCGGTGGAGCTCTGGTATCAGCAGCTCACCGCCGCCACAAGCCTCACCGACCAGCGGCCCGACCAGCGCCACCTGCTCACCACGCTGAGCATGGCTCGCGACCTGCGGACCACGAAGAGAACCGCGGACTCGGTGCTGGATGCCCGCCTGGGAAATTGGCGTAAGGTCAACATTAACGCCATTCTGGAAACGCTGACTCCCCTGATCAGGGCTACGGCGAACCCCCTGCGAAATCCGGACGGGGGACTGGTACTGGACGCGACTCACTTTCCGACCAGCTCTGAGCACGCCAATTACAAATATACTCAGGCGGTCCTGCGACTCTCCGCCGCTCTGCAGGGCGCCGGCTATACCGCCGATGACAGCATCCGCTTCCTGGCGAACCTGATCGACTATATCGATGAGGATCATACGCCCACGGTCATTGTTAAGGATGCCCTGGGGACAAAGCTCCCCAGCGTCAATATCTACGGTACCGAAATACAGCCGTTTATTACTGAAATCTGCAACGTGGTCGATAAGGATGGAAACTCAAAGGCCTTCGCGGTCGAACTGTTCAATCCCTACCCAGTCGCCATCAACACCAGCGGCTGGCAGTTGTTGTGGTATAACGGCAAAAAGCTCATCGATCTGAGCACCACGCAGGTCGTGCCTGCGAATGGCGGCCGCGTCGTCTATCAAGTCGTCTATCCAGAGGGTAGCACCATTCCAGTGGAGACGAGTACAGGGGCCGTCGTTGTGCCCGCCACCGGTCTTGAGTCCGATGCACCCAATCCCACATTTGGCGCGCTGCAACTCGTTCGGCCGTCCGACATTCGCATTGGCACCTGGATCGTCCTCGATATTGTCCCCGCGGACTACATGAAGGAGACGTTTAAGCCTGCAGATAAAGACGGATTACGCGCAAATCACATCTGGAGAGGCCTGGCCGCGCCGCCGGGCCCCACAGTTCCCGCGGTAGCCCCCTGGGCATGGGCGCGGTGCGAGTTCTCCGACCCCCTCGAGTCCGGCCATCTGGGAAAGATCGACAAAGTGGCCGCCCCGGTTCCCCCAAACCCGCCGGATCCATTGGACAAGAAATTGGACAAGAAAGGCGTCGCGATCCACATAGCCAATCGCGGCCCCATCATAGCCAATCGCGGCCCCATCACCAACAGCCCCACAGAATACTGGCGGGTCAACGGCTGGCATGAGCTCAGTCAGATTCTGCTGACGGGCAATTCGGATACTTCGGTCCCGGACAACGAAACGATCACCGAGAAGATGGCCAAACTGGACCTGAACAGCCGGCCGGAAAAAGAAGTCCGCATGCGCATCATGCTCAGCGCCGTGCGAGAACCGGTGACCGGCGACTCCAGTATCACTGGAGACGACCTCACTGGAAACGAGCAACTCGGCGACGACCCGGCGTGGGAATCCCGCTTCTCCTTCTTCAGCCGGGCGGACGACGGATTCGACAATGTCAACCTTGATGGCGACAACGATCCGCTCACCAACCACGACTCGCTGATGGAGTGCGCGGTGCCCGGGCGGGTCAACGTCAACACCGCCCCTGAGGATGTGCTCAAGGTGCTGGTCCCCCGCCTGTGGGATGGGAGCTATCGGCCCGGCCCGGCGCCTTACAATTCGCCGCCTGATCCGGCCCCGCTCTCCGACACTGAGCTCAAAATGATCAGCGCATGGTATGCCCGGGCCATCGTCCTTCTGCGCGAGGACAGGCCCTTCACCAGCCTCGGCGACCTGGCTGATCGCTTGGCCAATTACAGGAATCCCGGCGGCGAGATCCCCGGCCTGCCCGCAGATTATCCGGGTATCCTTCGCTTTGCCCTCCTGGTGGATGTCGTCAAAGGGCGTGTGGATGGCAGCGGAAACCCCCTGAGGCTGACCACGATCGGCGACCCGTACCTGCAGGATGACGCTGAAGAGCGCAACTGGCTGATCAACCGCATGGCCAACCTGCTCACGGTGCGGTCGGATACCTTCACGGCCTATTTTGTCATCCGGCTGCAGAGCGCTGCGTCCGCCTCGAATTTCATCGAGCGCCGCTACGTCGCCATCCTCGACCGCTCCAACGTGTTCCTGCCGGAGATCGCCGGGCGAAACGGATCTTTCACGGACCCCGTTACCGGTGTGGCCCTGCCGCCGCCCTACACGGATGACAGCGGCGAAATGGCCATCTACGACCCCAACGGCAAGCGCTACGGTCCAAGTGCCCTGAACGACCCCGACTACTTCGACCGCCAGTACGTCACCCCGAGGGTGGTCGCCCTGCGACAGGTGCCCGACCCACGGTAAGCCCCGGGGCTTGGTTCAGAGGACAGGCGGGAAGCCATGGGTGAGCAAAGCGCCAGAGCCAGACGAATCCCGGCTGGTCAGCGTTCAGCGTTCAGCGTTCAGCATTCAGCTTTCAGCACAGCTCTCCCAATCCCGGCACCCCCTCGCCCCTCGTCCCTCGCCCCTCAGTACTCAGCACTCAGTACTCAGCACTCAGTACTCAGTACTCGTTCCTCAACCCTCGCCCCTCGCCCCTCTGCACTCAGTACTCAGTACTCAGTACTCGCTACCCCCCCCTCCCCCCCCGGCCTGACTCTCCCTGAAACCCTCATCGCCACCTTCCTCCTGGCCCTGCTTCTGTTCGTAACCGCCCAGGGCGTCGAGCACGTCCGCAACCAGCTCAAGACCGCCCGCACCTGGGAAGTGCTCGCCCGGCTGGACGAGGCCCTGCTGGCCTATCATGCCGCGACCAGGGCCTGGCCGGAGACCCCCGGCTTTGACCTCGCCGGAGGAGAGGGAAAAGGCGGCGACAAGGGGACAAGGAGACAAGAGGATAAGGGACGGCCAGACCGAGGGATAGGGGAAGCCGACAGCATGGACGAGGAACCAAAAACGCAGGACCAGGAACCAGGGACGAAGGACCATGAGGTCAAGACCGCCGAGTGGGTCGTGACCGCCCTGCGCGCCGTGCCGGCTTCCCGCGCGATCCTGGAACACATTGAAGCCACCGCCCCGGCCTCACCCTCGCGAGGTCCGCTTCGCGACGCCTGGGGCGTTCCTCTGCGTTGCCTCACCTCCGCCAGCCCCTCCAGCGCGGATCGTCAAGCCGTCGCCGCCCACGGCGGCCGGCCCATTTTCATCAGCGTCGGCCCCAACCCGGAAATCGGCCTGCGCACCGATGGCATGCCCCGATAAGCTTGAACGAAAAACAAGTGGCATATGGCCCGGTCAGGGGAATAAGAGAGCTTTGCGCCGCCGGGACCGGCATCCGCTCGCACGCCCGGGTTTACCTTGGGTACGGCAATGCTTTGTGGCGGGGTGACGCGGGTCCTCGGAGGGCGTGCATCTTGCACGCCTTCGAGGCAGGCAGGATGCCCGCCCTCCTGATGGGCCCGGCCGCTTCACCATGATCCTTTGCCAGACCCTTTGCCTTCCTCTGTTCCAGCCCGGCTCTTTTACACCTCAGCCGCGAAAGGTATAATACGTTTCAGTTTTGCCTCTCGCGCATCCGATCGTCTGATAACAGCACTCAGTTCTACCAGGCGCTGCAGGTGGGAATGGGAAAAGGGGCATCCGAAATGCAAAGACCGGCAGGTCGCACAAGCACAGCAGGGATAACGCTTCTGGTTTGTCTGCTGGGCATAACCACTTCGCCGGTGAACGGCCAGTGCTCCTTCGGATGGAAGTCCGGCGGCTTCACCATCGCTTTAGACGAGGCGGTCCAGGCCTTGACCGTCTATGACGGAAGACTGATTGCCGGCGGCTGGTTCACGAATGCCGGCGGCGTCGAAGCTCCCGGCATCGCAAGCTGGAACGGCGCCGCGTGGTCCTCGTTGGGCGCGGGTGCGGACAACGGCGTCGACTTCGGCGTGTACGCCTTGATCGCTCATGACGGCAAGCTGTATGCGGGCGGCGATTTCACGATGGCAGGTTCGACCCCTGCGAACGCCGTCGCCATGTGGGACGGCGCCTCCTGGTCTCCGCTGGGCACCGGCATCGGGAACGGTTTCAACACCGTCTGGGCGCTGGCCATCTACAATAACCAATTGATCGCGGCCGGAGATTTCACCACCGCCGGCGGTGTGTCCGCGAACCGGATTGCCAGGTGGGACGGCAAGGCATGGTGGCCGCTGGGTACCGGTGTTTCCGGCACGGTTTATGCTCTTGCCGTCTACAACAACGAGTTGATCGTCGCCGGTAACTTCACCACGGCTGGCGGCCTTCTTGTCAACCGCATTGCGCGATGGAATGGCATCGCCTGGTCACCTCTGGGCGGCGGCATGAACAGCACCGTGAGCGCCCTGGCCGTCTACAACAATGACCTGATCGCCGGAGGGCGATTCACCACCGCCGGGAGCACCAATGCCAATCGTGTGGCCAAGTGGAATGGCTTTGCGTGGTCGGCCCTCGGTAGTGGCATGGCCGGCAGCGGCAATGTCGAGGTAACGGCCCTCACGGTTCATGACCACGCGTTGATTGCCGGGGGCGAATTCACTTCCGCGGGTGGAGTCAACGCCAGCCATATCGCCCGCTGGAATGGCACCTCCTGGTCCGCACTGGGCACCGGCATCAGCCGTATTTCCGACTCGCCCGCCGTGTATGCCCTGGCCACCTTCCGTGGCGATCTGGTCGCGGGGGGCGCTTTCGACTTCGCGGGCGGCCAGTTGTCGTTCAACTGGGCGCGCTGGGGGGCCTTGGGGCCCTTCCTGGCCACCGACTTCAACCAGGATTGCCGTGTCGACGCCGATGACTTGGCCATGTTCGAGGCGTGCTCGGCCGGACCGGCCGTGCCCTATCCGGATGCCTCTGCCGGCTGCACGCTGACCGCCGACCCAGCCGGTTACATTCCAGCCGACTTCGACAAAGATCACGACGTTGACCAGGACGACTTCGGCATCTTCCAGCGCTGCTACGCCAGCGAAAACCTCGCCGCCGACCCCACCTGTCAGAATTAAGTGATCGCGCGATGGAGAGACAACAAGGAGCACGACTTGTGTGCCACGGTTCTTGAGCCGTGCATTCTCGAGCCATGCATGGACGACCCTGACCTCCCGCACTACTCCGGAGCATCCAGGCCCAGGCAAGCTCTCCGCACCTCCGCGTCAGTCTGTGCCTCTCGCCCGGGCCAGCCCCTTACCCCTGTCCCCTAGTCCCTCGCCCCTCACCCCTCGTCCCTCATCCCTCACCCCTCGCCCTTCATCTCCGGGCCGAACATGCCCGCCTCGCAGGCGGTCACGAAGCGCTCCGCCACCCGTTTGAGCGTCTCCCAGTGATGGCGGATGCGCACCGCCTCGCTCTCCTCGATGCATAAGTCGTTGGCGATGGAGCGGCTGACTTCCTCCAGCATGTCGCTGAACTCCTTGACCAACTGCTGGGCCCCCACGATCAGGTCCGTGCGCACGTCCCGCCCGTCCACCTCCACGTCCGGCACGAAGAAGCCCCCCGCCTGCTTGCACAGCCAGTTGACCACCTCGATGTCGCCGGTCAGCTCCACAATCTGGGCCAGCCGGTCCAGCGGGTTGAGCGCCCCGCTGCCGTCCGGGTCTTCCGCCCTGCACGGTTGGCACCACTTGTACACCAGTGCCGGCGACAGCTTCAGTCCCGCCGCCAGAGCCTTCACGCCGATCTTGTCTGCTGCCGACTTGAGGATCTCGTCAGAACGCATTCGGGTCCTCCCTTGCATGTGGGCCTATTGTAAACGGAGGGCGGGTGACGGGATACTACGCGCGACGACAAGGAGACACGGGGGACGAGGAGACAAGGCGACCGACGGTATCGGCCGTCTCCTTGTCTCCTTGCCCCCTTGTCAATTGCACGGAACAGGCACACATGGCTCAGACCAAGAAGGACATCCAGGCCCTGCTGAACGCCGCCGGCATCAACCCGCTGAAGCGCTACGGCCAGCACTTCCTCATCGACGGCAACCTGCTTCGCAAGCTGGTGGCCACCGCCGGCGTGACCCGCTCCGACGCCGTGTTGGAGGTCGGCCCCGGCACCGGCACGCTCACGGAGGAGCTGCTCGCCCACGCCGGCCACGTCGTCGCCGTAGAGATCGACAAGGGCCTGGCCGCCATCTGCCGGGAGCGCTTCGGCAACTCCCCGCGCTTTACCCTCCTGCACCGTGACGTTCTCGAACGAAAGTCGCGGATCGCTTCCGAGGTGCTGGAGACGCTCGAGCAACGGCGAGCGGAACTGGCGGCGGGAACTGACGCGGAGACGCGGGGACACGGAGACACCGAGACACGGAGACAAGCTGACAAGGGGACGGAAGAAAGGGTTCAGGGTTCGGGGGCCGGGGGGCAGGTTGGAGGCAAAGAGAGGGACAGAGATCGGGAAGCTGGGTGTGAGGATGGGCGGGATGGCCGCTCCTCACGGGCCCTGCTGGTCGCCAACCTGCCCTACCAGATCGCCACCCCGCTGCTCATTGAACTGCTCATGGGCGAGCGGTCCATCTCGCCCCTGTGCTTCACCGTCCAGCGTGAAGTGGCCGACCGCCTGGCCGCCCCGCCCGGTGGCAAGGATTACGGCCCCATCAGCGTGTTCGCCCAGGCCCTGGCCACGCTCCAACGCATCGCCCGCGTGCCCCCCGAGGCCTTCTGGCCGGCCCCCCAGGTTGACTCGGCCATGCTGCGAATGGACCTGCGCACAGACCAGACCCTGCCTCCGCCGGTCAAACGCGAACTGGCCCGCCTGGTGCACGGCTGCTTCAACCACCGCCGCAAGACCATGCGTTACAGCCTCCGTGAGCTCCTCAGCGACGAGCAGTATCAGCGGGTCGAGGCCGCCGGCCAATGGCCACTCAGCGATCGCCCCGAACGGATCAGCGTGGAACAATGGGTGGAGCTGGCGCGGTTCACCGCCGGCGCGTAACGCCGCCGTCTTCCCATCCGGCAGCCTCGCCCCTCAGCGCAGATCGCGGACAATCGTCCAAAGCGACTCCAGCGAGATCCCCAGCGTCACCGTGGCCCGCCCGTCAGCATCGAACGATGGGCTGGATACCGGCACCATTCGCATGTCGATCTGGGCGGCGATCTGCCCCGCGCGCGGGTGGCCGGCCAGCAGATCACCTACCGTGCCGCCGCTCAGCGGGAGCTTCTCGATCTCCAGCCAGAGCAGCCGTGCCGCCTCGATGCGGGCCGCCTTGAGGGCCAGGGTCCGGCGGGTCTGTTCATCTTGCACACCGGGCGGGGCTATCCCCGTTCCTTTAGCGCTGCGCAGACCATCCGCCCACTCCGGCCGGTTGGGGTCGGCCAGCGGCTTGCTGCGTGTCGGCGGCGGCACATACGGCGGCGGAACCGCAAACCCCTGGATCACGATCGGGGCCTCACCGAGCGGGTCGCTCAGGTCGGCAAGACCCGCCGGAAGTTCCCGCTCCCGCGACTCGGCCGCCGCCGCCTGGACCAGGGCGCGCACCTCGTCCCGCGAAATGGTCAATCGCAGCCGGCAGACACCGATAGGCTCAAAAGTTGGATCGCCCAGCGGCACCGCATCCACCCGCCGGGCCAGCGCCTCGCGGAAACGCGGGAAACGGACCAGGAGCTCTCGGATCCGCTGGTCGCCCTCCAGGCGCATCAGGGCAATGCGATTGAACAACCGGCGCCGAACGTCAAGCTGGGCCGCATCGCGCGTCTGTACGATCTGCTCCGGCGAACACTGGCGCCAGCCGGGACGATGATCGCGCGGCCGACCATCCGGCACATACCGCCCGGTAGCCGTTACCGTCGGCCCGGTGCCGGTATGCAGCGTCAGGCCGGGCAGCTTGAGCACGCTTCTCAAGATCTCGTTGAGCCGTACGGTTGACAGCCAAGCGTCCACTTCAACGCCCCCGCCCAGCGTCGGGCGCAGTGCGCTGCGCTGATACTCTTCCAACAGCTTTTGACGCAACGCGCGTTCCACCGCATCGGCCGGCTCGGACACGTTTCCCGCCGGGCTGCGCGGAAGCAGGGCCTCGGCCACGGTCGTCCGTCCATCCTCGAAGCGCAGGGACAACACCTTGTCCACGAGATTCTGAAAGGCATCATCGGCGGCCCGCAGCGCCGGCGTCACAGCCGGTTCGGGCTCCGCCGTGGGAGGCTGCTGGGCTGGAGCCGGGATCGCTAGAGCCAGGACGACCAGGCAGAAAAGGACTGCGCGACGCGAAAGCGAACGCCAGCAAACCCGGGCGCCGGAAGTGACGCTCACCGCACCGGCGAGAGCGGCAACCTTCGCCGCAGGGGCTCTCAACAAGCTGGGGCCACGTGCTTGCATGTCAGCATCATAGCGGCCGGCGGGCGCGCATGAAAACGCGGGCCAGCGGCTTTCCGCCCCGGGCCCGCGTCCCTTGAACCGTACCATTTATTCCAAGATGGGATCGCCCGGCGAAACCATCTGCGGCTCAGACTGCTGGATCCGCTCGCTGTGCGATTGAGTCCGAACCTCCTGCGCGCAGCCCGAAACGGCCAGCAGCAACGACGGGCCGACGGCCAACCACAATATCAACAGGAATCGACGCATGACCGAGTTCTCCTTGTCAGCCCCCTGGTCCTCGAAACTGCTGCTCCCTCACCCCTGTCCTTTCGGGAAACGGCTCTTCGGAAGCGGGCGGGGCGCCGGCGCCAGCCTGGTACGCCCCTCCCATGGCTTCATGGCTCAGCCCGTGGTTACGGCTACTCGCCGGGAGGCGGCGGAGGGGGCGGCAGAGGCGCGCCCGCCGGCGGGGGCATCGCGCCCTCGGATGGAGGGGGCGGCGCAGAGCCGCCATAGCTGCCCGGCGCGCCCTGCGGAGCGGCCATTGCTCCCCCGCCCTGCGGGGGCTGGCGGAGCCGCAGCTCGTCATGAAGAACGTCCCAGACGGCCATGCCCGGCAGGCTGACCACGACCGTCGCGGTGTCGCCGTCAAAGCTCGTCTTCTCGACCGCCGCGCCCAGCAGGACCGCCGACATCTGGGCACGAATCTCATCGCGCTCGGTCACGAAATCCCGCACCGTAGTGCTCGACATGATCTGCAGGCCGTTCACCTGCTCCGCGAGATTACGTTTGGCATCCACTTCCGCGGCCCGGGCGGCCAGCAGACGCCCCTGGGGCGTACCCGCCTTGTCCGCCGGCGGCACGCCGTTGCCGGTGGCGCGAATGGTCTGCATGGCCCACGCCGGAAGCTGATCGACAGGATTCTGCACCACCGCGTTGAAGCGCCGCAGGACCTGCGGCGGCGGAACGCCCATGCCCGTGGCCTGGAAGGTCTGCGTTTGGATCGAGCGGGCCACCTCGGTGATATCCGTGCCCTTCACGCGATGGCCCTTGATCGATTTGCTGTGCAGTTCCTTGATGCACTCGATGACGCTCTCGACGGGAACCTCCATGGTCACTTCCGCGATCGGCTCGTCAGCGTGCAGATAGTGCCGCACCTCGGTAGCGCCAATCAACGTACCCTCGGCAATGGTGCGGATAGTATCCGACTCGGCCACGAAGTCGCGGACCTGCGTATCGGAGTTGATGCGGAGGCCCTTGATCCGCTCCAGGAGTTTACGCATGGCATCCATCCTGGCGGCACGCAACGCCATCAACCGTGCCTGCGGGCCCAACTGCTGCCACAGCTCGGGGAAAGGCGGTTGCGGCGGGATCGGCGGCCCGCCGATCTGCTCAACGACCCCCGCCGGCAAGTCCAAGGGCAGATCCTCCCGCGGGGCGCCCATGCCCACCACCTGGATGACCTTCTTCTCGACCTGCCGGTTGATCTGCTGGAAATCCTGGGCCTTGATCTTGTTGCCCTTGTAGTGACGGGCATGGAGCTCCTGAAGGGTCTCGATCACCCGTTGCACGGTCACTTCGGCCGGCACCTCACAGGACAGATCCGCATACCAGCGCGGCTCGCCCAAGCGAACACCTTTGATGAAGGCATCCAGCCCCGCCCGGATCTGGTCGCTCTCGGTCACGAAATCCTGCACATAAGTATCGGACGTGATCTGCAGACCGCGCACCGTCTCGGCCAGCTTGCGGTAGGCGTCGGCTTCGGCGGCCCGGCGGCTGAGAAGCTTTTTCTGGGCTATCGAAGCCGGATCCTCTTGCGCCCAGGCAGGGGCGACGAATCCCACTGTGGCCACCGCCGCCACCACGAAATTCAGGATGCGCATGCGCTGTTCTCCTTCGCAATCCATACGAAAACGATGAAGCGGATCTCGCACCGCTCTGCCAGTAGAGACACCATCCCGCCCTGTGGGGTTAGCCCAGCCATATAGGGCTTTCACCAGTATACGCAACCCGCTGGTGCACACCATCCCCCCTCGCTTGATTAAGATCAGGGCCTTTTCGGGTCCAGAAGCTTCGCGGTTCGGCCCATGTGGCGGGCATCTTGTCCGCCTCTGATTTGGCGAGAAACGGGCGTGCTGGCAAGGGCCTTCAGGATGGGGAAACCACATCCCGGGACGGAATGGCAGCGGGAAATCCGGCCATCTTGCGAATTCGAGCCCTCCGACTATAATATCCCGTTTTCGCGAATGGACCGTGGAGAGTCTCCGCCATCCCTGGCTGAGCTGCAAAGGTGTAAGATGAAGGAAGGCATTCACCCTAAATACGTCGAATGTACCGTTACTTGCGGTTGTGGGAACAGCTTTAAGACGCGTTCCACCAAGCCGGAACTGAAAGTCGAAATCTGCTCAAACTGCCACCCGTTCTTCACGGGCCAGCAGAAGTTCGTGGATACCGCCGGTCGCGTCGAGAAATTCACCAAGAAATTCGGCGGCGACTACTTCTCCAAGCAGACCGCCACCAAGGCCAAGAAAGCCAAGACTAAGGCTTAGCGCCCGCAGTTTCCTGCGGGAGTCGGGGGTGGACTTCCTGTCCGCCTCAGGATGGGCCAGATACCCACCCCCAGAATCCCGTGCATGGATCGGCGGGCCCGCTTGGCGCTGTAGCCTTTGAGATCCACACCGGATCGGCAGCGAAACAAAGCGCGGCCGATCCGGTTTTCTTTTTGGCTGTAGCGGCCGACCGCCGTGTCGGTCGCAGAGATCCGGTGACATTGCGGCAGAGGGGCCAAGCCCCGGCGGGCATACAGCACTGGGGCTTAGCCAGAGCGTACAGACGACCCACAGAATAAAAGAACGCATTATGGCCACTGAAGTTGTGACCGACCCGGTCATTCGAAAGCTCGAAGAGCTGCGGGCTCGCTACGAAGCCATCGGCGAGGAAATGAACCGCCCCGAGGTGGCCGGCAATCCCGCCCGACTCATGCCGCTCACCAAAGAGCACGGCCTGCTGCGCCGGATGATGGACCCTTATTACGAATACCGCAAAGCCATGGCCACGCTGGCGGAAAGCCAAGCTATCTTATCGGACCCAACGGCCGACCCGGATTTGAAGGCTCTGGCCGAGGAAGAAATCGCCCAGGCCCGCCGTCAGGCCAAGGAGCTGATGGAACCCATCAAGAAGGCGCTGGTCACGGGTGATGATGCGGCCATCGATTCGGTGATTCTGGAGATTCGGGCCGGCACCGGTGGCGATGAGGCCGCCCTTTTCGCCCGCGACCTCTTCGGCATGTACCAGCGATATGCCGACAAACACGGCTTCTCAGTCGAGATCATGGACGCCTCGCCGTCGGAATTGGGGGGCTTCAAGGAGATTATCCTGAACGTCCGCGGCCCCGGCGTCTATCAGCACTTCGGCTATGAAGGTGGCGGACACCGGGTCCAGCGGGTGCCGGAGACGGAGGCCCAGGGGCGGATTCACACCTCGGCGGCGACGGTGGCCGTCCTGCCTGAGCCCGAAGAGGTGGACGTCAAGATCGATTGGGAAAAGGACGTCATCGAGCACGTCAGCCGGGCGGGCGGCCCCGGCGGCCAGAACGTCAATAAAGTCTCGTCAGCCATCAAGTTAGAACACATTCCGACCGGCATTACGGTTTCCATGCGGGACGAAAAGAGCCAGCACAAGAACCGGGCCAAGGCCCGCCGGGTGCTCATGTCGCGGGTCTACGACAGCATCATCCAGGCTCAGCGCTCGGCTCGCGACGCCAACCGCAAGACCATGATCGGTTCCGGCGACCGCAGTCAGCGGGTCAGGACTTACAACTTCACCCAAAACCGCTGCACCGACCACCGGATCAACCTCGACCTCTACAGCCTGGACCGGATCATGCAGGGCGACATGGAAGAGCTCATCGAGGCCCTGCAGGCCTACGATCTGGAGCAGCGGTTGAAGAATCTGTGAGCCGTTGTCTCAACAATCCCGATTGGTTGACATGGACATCATGCCTGCTGTCGATCAGATCTTGCTGGAGATAGAGCAGCTCTCGCCGGAGGACCAGTCCAGGCTCTTCCATGAGCTGAACCATAAGGTGCTTGCGAGGCGGTTCAGGGACCGTGCCAGCCAAGGCGGGTTCCCTCTCCCAGTAAGCGATTTCGAACTGGACCAGATCGTGCACGAAACCCGGCGAGAGGTCCTTCGTGCGCGTGGTCTTTGACGTCAATGTCCTGATCCGTATCGCGTCGTAGCTGGTTCGCCGCCCATCTGCTCAGGGCACTTTGGATTCTGGATGTGTGATTTTGGCCTGCCCACACCTGCGCGATGAATTCGCCACGACCGCTCGGCTGCCCCCGTCTCAGGGACCGCATTGACTGGGACATCTGCCCCAACTTCTCGACACGTTGGCAATCCTGGGGGCAGCGAATAGCCATCCAACTGCCCTTTCCAGCATGCCGTGACCCGCACGATGGGTATTTGTCAGCCTTGGCCACCGCAGGGCAGGCCGATTATCCTGTCGCCTCGGACCAGGACCTGCTCTGCTCAGGTTCTATCGGCAGGTGCCAAATCGTGAAGCCGGAGGCCTTCGAGTCGATACTTGGCTTGTGAGCTACTATCCTGTCGGGGTCCTGGAGGGTCCAACTACTCAACAGATAGAAAACTGCCTGGAGTATTGCAAATGGTTCGTCGGGACACGTATAGCTTGCTTGCCAAAGGACTTAGCGTCGCACTGCTGACAATGGGCCTCTCGGCTCTTGCTTTCGCCCAAGCCCCTCCGGCGCCTCCGCCGACCGCGGCCCCGCCGCAGGTAGCCGCTCCCCCGGCCGCGGATGACGTTGTGGAAGTCGAGGTGGAAGGCGAGGGTCTGACCAAAGATGAGGCCCTGCGGGCGGCCCTGCGGGCGGCATTGGAGCGCGGTGGCCGGACGGAGATCTTCTCGCAAACCAACGTCGAGAACTTCCAGGTCCTGCACGATACCATCATTGCCCGGGCCCAGGGCCTCGTGAAAGACTACCGCGTCCTGCACGAAGCCCAGCAGCTCGACCAAAGCTGGAAAGTCCGCATCCGGGCCAAGGTCTCCAAGAGCGTGCTGGCGGCCACCTGGGCGGAGCTTCAGAACGTGCTCAACCAGATCGGCCGTCCCAAGGTTCTGGTCTGGATTCACGAGCGCATCGACGACAAACCCCAGGATGAGAGCATCCTGGAACACGCCATCGAAGAACGACTGCTCAAGAGCGGGTTCGATCTCGTGGCCCGCCGGGCCATCGACACCATCAAGCAGAAGGAACTGGCCGATGCCACGGCCAGGAACAACGTGGCCAAGCTGCAGGCGATCGCCAAGGATTTCGACGCCCACATCTTCATCGCCGGGACGGCCAACGCGAATCATGCTCAGATCTCCAACGCCTATGGCGTTTCGCTGGTGATGTACAACTGCGACGCGGAGGTCAAAGCGTACTACACCGATACCGGCAAACTTTTGGCCAGCAAGGGGATAACGAACAGGCGTGGCGGCGCCCAGGGCGTCACCCAGTACAGCCCCCAGGCCGGCCGCCAAGCCCTGCAGAACGCCAGTGCCGAGCTGATCAACTCGATTTACGAGCAGGTCATGGAGCAGTGGGCTACGGCCCTGGGCGCCGGCGGCGAAATCGTTCTGGAAGTGGAGGGCATGACCTTCGCACCGGCCAACCGTCTGCGCAAAGCCATTGCGGAGATGGAAAAGATCCAGCATGTCAACATGGATTTGACCGGCGGCCTGGCCCGGTTCCGGATCAACGGCAAACTCACCGCTCAGGATCTTGCCGAACGGCTCAGCGAGGGCGAATTCGAGAAGCTGCTGGAGATCATCGACTTGAAACCCAACCGCATCCAGGCCCGGACAATTTCCGCCACAGCACCTAAGTAGCCGCAAAGGAAGAGCTTAAGCCACAGAGGGCACAGAGATCACAGAAAAAGAGACTGTGTTCAGATCCCTCGATGTCACGACAGCCCCGGCCCAGCGCGGCCAGGCGCAGCGCTTCAGCCATGGTGGTTCACAGCGCGGCGTCCGGCCTCTTCAAGCCCTATTCAGGCCCCCGGGGATCACGGGTATACTATTTCGGTGAGGACGCGCAGCGTTGAACTTATTCTCTCTGTGTCCTCTGTGACCTCTGTGGCTGAAAAACGTCTGTGACCTCTGTGGCTCACGCTCCTCATCGGCTGCCGGGTCGGAAAGGATTCTTCGATGGACATACTGCCGGCCATTGACTTGCGGGAGGGCAAGTGCGTCCGCCTGCTCCAGGGTGACTACGACAAACAGATTAATTACTCGGAAGACCCTGTGGCGGTCGCAAAGCGGTTTGAGGCCAGCGGAGCCCAATGGGTACATGTTGTGGATCTCGACGGGGCCCGGGAGGGGACACTGCGGAACCTGCCAACCATCGAGCGAATGCTCAAGGAAACGAATCTTCAGATGGAAGTGGGCGGCGGCCTGCGCGACACCCGCACCATTGAGGAGTTGCTGCGGGCGGGCGTTTCGCGTTGCGTGGTGGGCACGCGGGCGTTGGAGGACTGGGAGTGGTTCCGCGACCTGGTCCACAGGGAAGACTGCGGGAAGCGCATCGCCCTCGGCCTGGATGCCCGTCAGGGCCAACTGGCGGTCAAAGGCTGGACCGAGCAGACCCGGGAGACCGCCCTGCAGGTCGCCGAGCGCGTCGCCGACTGGCCCCTGGCCGCCATCATCTACACGGATATCGGGCGCGACGGCATGTTGCTGGGGCCCAACGTCGAGGCCATCAAGATATTGGCCGATCTCTCCAAGATACCGATTATCGCCTCCGGCGGCGTGACGGACATCGAAGACGTCCGGCGGCTCTCGGCACTGCCGCTGCTGGGGATCATCATCGGGCGCGCGATTTACGAAGGGCAGCTCGATCTGTCCGAAGCCGTCCGGCTGGTGCGGACGGTTTAGAAACGCAGGTTCCCCAGGGATTGGTTCAAAACGATATCCCGGCCAGCCGGCGACGTGGATGATAGCGCGGCATCAGAGCACATCCGCCCGGCCGGTGCCTCCGCCCGCTTTTCCCGCGCCTCCAGCCATACCCTGCGGCTCCAAACCGCCGGCGCGGTTTGACTCGTTCGTGCTGGTCACACTTCCGGCCTCGCCGCTCGGATAACCCGGCTCATCCTGGTTGATTGTGTGGCCGCCTTCGGGCCGTTCGACTACGTCCTCTTTGTTTTCAGCGTGCGGGAGCGGGCCTACCCGGAGATGGTTCTCTACGTCCTTTACGCCGGGGATGGAATCGGCCAAATCCTCGGCCATGTGCTTTTCCTGGCGGGTGGCCACGATTCCTTCAAGCGTCACGATGCCGTTCTCCACTTTCACGCAAACGCTGCGGGGATCGACATAGGGATGCTCGGCCAGGCGATCACAGACATCTTCGTAGATGCGCTGATCCGGGCGTTGATATCCCTGCGGCGCGCGCCATTGGCGGCGGGGCGGTTCAGGGGGGCGCTCGCGGACTTCACCAAACCGCTGACCGGGCTGCGGGCGATACTGGGGCCGGGCCTCCTGCGTGCCGCCCATCCCCCAGGTGGCATTGGCCTCCCGGCCGCCGGTGCCGTAGCCGGTGCTGCCGTAGCCCTGGATGGACAGGCCCATGCCTTCGTCGCGGTATCCGCCGGCGCCCCAGCCCTGCCGGCCCCCCTCGTCACGGGCTCCGTAGCTGCCGGGCTGGCCATAGGTGCTGCCGCCGAAACCCTGATGCCCCGGCTGGCGCCGACCGCCTTCATATCCACCTGAGCCAAAGCCGCCGCCGCGTGCTTCTCCGCCGCTCGCGCCGGACTGTCCGCCGGAGGGGCCGACATAGCCGGCCGGCCCCCAGCCGCTCATCGTGCCCCATTGGCCGGCATTGCCATAGTCCTCATTTCCGAAGTCGCGACCATATTCCTGTTGACTTCCCACCGAGCCGTAGCCGCCCGTCCCGTAGCCGCCGGTAGGATAGCCGTAACCCCCTCCACCATAGCCCTGTCCCCCGCCGGCGGGACCGTAAGGCCCTTCGCCCCCGCCCCCGTACCCGGGACCGCCACCTGGTTCAAATTGGCTTGCGGGAGGCTGACTGCCCGGCCCGGGACTGCCATACAGACGGTCAATGTATTCGTGACCCGGAATGGGTCTCTGCTCCCAGCGTGGGTCGCGCCCGCCGCCATATTGACTCCCATATTGACTCATTGCAGTTCTCCCCCGTGTTGATTGAGAGCGTCTGTCTGAGGAGGCTACTGGCTCACGTCAGAGCCGCCGCTGGGCCCGAACCCGGCCTGACCTCCGTAGCCATAGCCCGCATCGCCATGCCCCCGGCCAGGGGGCTTGTTGTCATAGCGCGTTTCCTGTTCGCCGTAATCCGCCTCGTGGGGGTAACCCGGCTCGGCATCCGGCCCGTTCTCGAGGGGGGTGTCGGGGCCGGGTTCGTCCGCACGAGCGATCCCTTGAGGTCGGGGGTGCTGTGAGAATGGGCCGATGTTGCCGGAGGGTTGGAGTGGATCACGGATATCCATAAGCACCTCCCTGCAAATGGTTCCTATTCCCACTAGCGCGGTGAAGTCAACCTGAACCGACGACCCGGCGAACCGGATCGGGCAAGGCTCCGAACGGCTGAAGGCGCCGGTCGGGCGATCTGGTCTCCGCCCCGCCAATCGGGCGGTGAGCAAGGAAAAGTGCGGGTTTTCACCAACCCCGGGTTGGCCGAACGAGTCTGTTATCGTATACTAAGCTGAGGTGGTTTCCGGCAGGCGCTGATATTCAGTTCAACGGGTGCGCTATCCAAGGCATACTGGATTATCTCAGGAGCTTGATCCATTCTTCGGCCTATCGACCGGAGACGATCGCTATTGAGATGATCTTGATCGGGGTGGTGGTGTACGCCGTCCTGCGCTTCCTGCACGGGACGCGTGGCGCTCACCTGCTTCAGGGACTGGTCATCATCCTGATGCTGGGGTTCGTCGTGGTTCGCGTGCTGGCCGACCAGTTCGGGCTGGAGCGAATCACCGTGTTGTACCAGCCCTTCGTCTGGACCGCCTTGCTGACGACGCTCATCGTTTTTCAGCCGGAGTTGCGTCGCGGCCTGATGCGGATCGGTGAGACGCGATTCCGGCGCGCTCATCAGGGCCAGATCGAAGACATGGCCAAGGCCATCGCGGCGGCCTGCGCGCAGCTCTCCAAGAACAAGATCGGGGCTCTCATCGCCATTGAGCGGGAGATCGGTCTGGCCGGTCTGGCCGAACAGGGCGTGCGGCTGGACGCGGCGCTGACCCCGGAGTTACTCAACACCATTTTCTGGCCCGGCTCAGCCCTGCACGACCTGGGCGTTATCGTCCAGCAGGGCCGGATATCCGCCGCGGGCTGTCCCTTCCCGCTGGGCGACACCGATGGAATGGATCGCAGTCTGGGCAGTCGTCACCGGGCGGCTATCGGTCTGAGCCTCGAATCGGACGCCGTGGTGGTGGTGGTGAGCGAAGAGACCGGCTCCATCTCCATTGCCGAGCGGGGCCGCCTGGATCGGCACATTCCCCCGGAAGCCCTGGCCGGCATGCTCCGGCGGCGCCTGGCCAGCACGCGCGGGGGCGAGCTGGATCCGACTCGCCCCAGCACGGGCGGCTCAGACGACGCCGAGCAGGAGGGGCTGGATCTGCCCCCACTGTCCGGCTCATTGCCGGAAGAACGGACTCGGACCCGAAAACCCGCTGAGACCGCGTCGGTATGAAAGTTCAGTTTCGCCTGCTGCTGGAGACACTCTTCCTGACTGCACTGATCTGGACCTATGCGGATCAGGCCAGCCATGAGACGTACTCCACGATGGTCGCGGTGCAGATTGCGACCTCCAGCCCGGACGTGGTGGCGCGCATCGCCATTCTGCCCGACGGGGCCGCCCGTCCGGAAGGGGCGCGCGTCAGCACCGCAGAGGTCGTTCACATCCCCATGAAGGTGCGCGGCCCGAAAGCGGCCATCCGCAAACTGGAATTAGAAAAGGGCGCGGGCCCCACGCCATTTAAACTGGACGTTTCCATCTCCGATGAGCTGGAGATGCAGCTCTCGTATACCCGCGACATCCGCGACGACGTGGCCCGGATGCCCGCCCTGCGCGACCGCGGCCTGCAACTCGAGGAGCTTTCGCGTCAGACCATTCTCTTCACGCTGGACCGCTACGTTCCCGTCAAGCTCAACGTCGACACCGACGCCGGAAAGTTCAGCGAGGCCCTCGACGAAAAACCCCGGATCGAGCCCAGCACCGTTATCGCCAAGGTATTGGAGAGCGAACTGAAGAAGCGCGCCAACCTCGAGCCGCGGGTGGTGCTTCCCATCGAAGAGCGGATCCGTGCCCGCGCGGAGGACGTAACCGCCAGCTTCGAGGTGCCGCTGGGGTCCAAGTGGGAAGGCATGGACGCGAGGTTCGAGCCTGCGCAGGTTCGCGTCACCGTTCTGCTGGCCAAGTCCTATGAGCGGGTGAATATCAGCGTCATCCCCCTGCGGGTGCTCAATCCGCCCGGCGTGATCATGGGCGATTATGAGATCGAGTGGCAGACCCGCGCGGATCTGCTTCAGGACATCGACGTGCGTCTGCCCATTGGCAGACCGCGGGCCCTGGCCAACACCGACGTGACGGCCTTTATCCAACTCGAGAAGACCGACCTGCCCGGCGAGATGCTGCCGGACACCACCACCGCACCGGCCGGCACAGAAGGCTGGACCCAGCGCGAGATTCGCTTCGTGTTTCCGCCGGAATTTGGCGACGTCCAGGTGGACGGCCCACCCCGGCATGTAAAGTTCCGGATCAAGAAGAAAACTGCCAGTACCGATCTGCCCCAGGTGAGCGAGCTGTCCTGGTGAACGATTGGGTATTACAGTTCCTGAGCCACGGGCAAGCAAGCGGTCCTCATCCAGTGCGCACGAGCCGCGGCACACCCTTTGAAAGACGGGTCCGCGATCTCGTCACTCCGGCGCGCTCCCCCGGCGGCGTGTCCAAGGCGCGGGAGCTCCCGGTATTCTGAAGCCTGGCCGTTGTAACCCCGTGAGTGTGACAATTCTTTGTGGCGGGGTGACGCAGGGCCCCCGGAGGGCGGGCATCTTGCATGCCTCTGAGGCGGGCAGGATGCCCGCCCTCCCGACGCGCGCGACCGCTTCACCATAGTGCTTTGCTGGACCCTGCCCCGTGGGCCGTCGGGAGTCCCTCTTCCGCGTTCCTGGTGTATAATGGGATCATGACGAAACCAGAACTCCAAGCTTACGCGCAATCCCTGGCCCAGGCTGCCCGCCGGGCCGGTCGAACCCTGGCCATCAGCTCCGGCCGGCAACGAAACGAAGCCATCCGCGCCATCGCCGAAGAGCTGCGCGCCCGCACCGAAACGCTCGTGGCCGAGAACGCCCGGGACGTCGCCGCCGCGGGCGAGATGGGACTTTCCCCCGCCATGATCGACCGGCTGCGCCTGGACCCGGCCCGCATCGAGAAGATGGCCAAAGCGGTGGCCGAGGTGGCCAACCAGCCCGACCCGGTCGGCGAGACGATCGAGGCCCGCGTACGGCCCAACGGGATCCGCGTCGAGAAGCGCCGGGTGCCCATCGGCGTGGTGGCGATCATCTATGAATCACGGCCGAACGTGACCTCGGACGCCGCTGCCCTGTGCCTCAAGAGCGGCAACGCCTCCATTCTTCGCGGCGGCAAGGAATCGCTGCACTCCAACCGGGCCATCGGCGCGGCGATCGCGGCCGCCCTGGAGAAGGCCGGTCTGCCGCCCGAAGCAGTGCAGGTCGTGGCCACCACGGAGCGCGAGCTGGTGCCCCTACTGCTCCACCGGGAGGAGGAGATCGACCTGGTGATTCCGCGCGGCGGCGAGTCGCTCATCCGGGCCGTCGTGGAGCAGTCGCGCATCCCGGTCATCAAGCACTACACCGGCAACTGCCACGTCTATCTGCACGAGGACTGCCCGCCCGAACTGGCCGAGCCGGTGGTGCTGAACGCCAAGTGCCAGCGCCCCGGCGTGTGCAACGCGGCCGAGTCGCTGCTGTTTCACGCCGGCTGCGCCGAGCGGCTGATCCCGCTGGTGGGCAAGCGGCTGATCGAGGCCGGCGTCGAAATCCGCGGTTGCGAGCAGACCCGCCGCCTGCTGCCCGAGGCCAAGCCGGTCACCGAGGAGGACTACCGGGCCGAGTACCTCGACCTGATTATCTCCTGCAAGGTGGTGAACTCGCTGCAGGAAGCCATCGACCACATCAACGCCTATAGCTCGCACCACACCGACGCCATTCTGACGCACGACGTGCGCGCCGCGGAGGCCTTCGTGGCCGGCGTCGATTCGGCCAACGTGATGGTCAACGTCTCCACCCGCTTCAGCGATGGCGGCGAATACGGCCTGGGGGCCGAGATCGGCATCAGCACCGACAAGCTCCACGCCCGCGGGCCCATGGGCGCGGCGGACCTGACCACGTACAAGTGGGTGGTGAGCGGATATGGGCAGTTGAGGGGGTAGGGTTCAGTTTTCAGGGTTCAGGGTTCAGGCTGAGATTACCCGGCAATCCCGGCCCGCCCTCGGGGGTATTTGCGCGTAGATTGCCTGGATGATATCCCCTTCAGCTCCGGCAGGTCTTGGTGTTCTAAGACCGGTACGAGACACCGAACCGCCGGGCCTGACGAGATCTACTCAAAACCACCTTTCCGAAGTCCCACGGATCCGCTATCCTTTTACGGCCTGTAACTCATAACCAAGAGCTGAAAGCTGAACGCTGGCTGCTGACCGCTAAAAGCTAACCGCCGACAGCTTATGGGAGTCCCATAATGCCCCGCCGTCTGTGCAAACTGGCCCTTGAAGATGGAACCGTCTACACCGGCGAAGCCTTTGGCGCCGACGGCACCCATGAGGGAGAGGTCTGCTTCAACACCTCCATGGCCGGCTACCAGGAGATCCTTACCGACCCCTCCTACCACGGCCAGATCGTGACCATGACCTACCCCCAGATCGGCAACTACGGGGTGAGCGAGGAGGATATCGAGTCGATCCGGCCGCAGGTCGAAGGGTTTGTCATCAAAGAGCTTGCGGCGCGGGCGAGCAACTTCCGGGCCTCCGGCACGCTCGCAGAATACCTCAGCCGTAACGGCGTGGTCGGGATCCAGGGCGTGGACACCCGGGCCATCACCCGCAAGCTCCGCACGCAGGGCGCCCTGCGCGGGGCCATCTCAACAGAAGTGTTGGACGACCATGAATTGGTGATGCGCGCCCGCCGCTGGCCGGGGCTGGTTGGGCAGGACATGGTCCAGTTCGTCGCCCCCCGGGAACCGTTCGAGTGGCAGGAGGGTTTCGCCAGCCCCTTCGCCATGCAGCACCGTGGCGGCAACTGTGACTTGCGCGTGGTGGCCATCGATTGCGGCATGAAGCGGAATATCCTGCGCAACCTCGTCGAGACCGGCTGCAAGATCACCGTCGTGCCCCCCACCAGCCCCGCCGAGGCCATCCTGGAACACAAGCCCGCCGGCGTTTTTGTCAGCAACGGCCCCGGCGATCCGGAGCCGGTCCGTTACGCCGTGGAGGCGCTGCGCAAGCTCAAGGGCCAAGTGCCCATCTTCGGCATCTGCCTGGGGCACCAGTTGCTCTCGCTGGCCCTGGGCGCGAAGACCTACAAGCTCAAATTCGGTCATCGCGGGGCCAATCAGCCGGTGATGAACCTCGCCACCCGGCGGGTGGAGATCACCAGCCAGAACCACGGTTTTGCGGTGGACACTCCGTCGCTGATCCAGGCCGGCGGCGTCCCCACTCACGAAAACCTCAATGACGGGACGCTGGAAGGCTTTTCGCACCCCGACCTGGCCATTTTCTCGGTGCAATATCACCCCGAGGCCAGTCCCGGCCCCCACGATGCGACGTACCTCTTTGACTGCTTCGTGGACATGATGAGGTCCGGCCAGGCGCCCACGGCCGAGGAAATGGCGGCGGCCCAGGCGAAATTGGAAGGCAAGAAGGTTACGACCCCCTCCCCGCGCTGAAGCCGGCGACTGGGCGGCTCAATGGACCCATGAACACATTGGGGATCATACGGTTTCCGTGGCCATCTTGGGGCGCGGCCTGGTTGCCGGTCTTCATGTTGCTGATTGCTTGAGTCTTCGCGCCGCACCTCTGGAAGACGTTGGGCACCCAACACACAGGATTCGTTTGAGATCCGTAACAATCGCTCCCTTGCCGTGGGCGCGATGAGAAGTAGCGGTCAGCAGCTCAGGTAACGAGCCAGGAAGGCGTTCACCTCGTTCGGATGGGTCATATTGATGAGGTGCCCACCATTGGGGACAACCACCTCCGGATTGACCTTGCGAAGCGGGATGAGCGAGTCGCGCGCCCCGTGAATGTGGTGGACCGGACATGGACAGTTGGCCGGGGCATCCCAAGTCAGGATCATCCGCCCGATCCGCCGGAGGGCCGTCACCCCCGTATCCCGGGCCATCTCCCGGATGAGTTGCAACTGCTCCGGCGTGAGCCCCTCAAGGTGCGTCAACAACCAGCCGCTGATCACGGCCCGTTGACTGATGATGAAGTCGGGGATTATCCGGCAAATCAGTTCCACCGGCCGGAAGTGCCAGGGAATGGCCCGCGAGCTGGTACAGCTTGCGACCAACACCACGCGGCGAGCCTGGGTGATTCGGGCCAGCTCGTAAGCGATCATGCCGCCGAAAGATACGCCTCCCACCACGCAGGGGCCGTCCAGGCGGAGCTGGTCGCGAATCCGTCGTGCGTAAGTGGCAATGGTATCACTCGGATAAGGATCGGGCAGGGCAGGCGTCTCAAACTCCAACCCGGCGGCGCGCTGCGGACCAAAGATCCGCTCGTCCGTCCCCATGCCCGGCAACATGACCACTCGCGTTTGCGCCATGGCCTAAAGTAAACCCGCCGTCTCCCCCAAAGGCAACAGTGCCGGGGGTTTCCTATCCGAATCCTTCTCTTTCTCTTGCTCTTACTCTTCTTCCTAATCCTAATCCTTATCTTTCTCGTAATCTCATCGGCATAAGCTGATCGCTGACTGCTGAACGCTGACCAGAGAAACAGCAAGATAATGATTAGAACTATGAGCAAGAGCAGGATTAAGATCAGGACCCGCCCCTAATCTCGCTTCCCGGCACAGACCGGCGCCGGAACCGTCTTCCGACCGCGCAGCCGGCGGGCCTCGGGAGCCTCTTTGATGCAGGTGCCCAGGATGCCGACCCCCATCCGTAGCAACTGTTTGGTGTTGCGCACAAACTGGCCCGGAGCCGGTCCTACATCGGGGAAGCCACGCTCGTCGGGGGTGAGCTTCTCCCAGTTGTGGAACAGCCGGCCCCATTCGCTGCGTAAAGCCTCGTGCACCCGCCCGTTACCGTTGCGGGGGTACCAGTACATGTCGTGATAGAGCACGCTGGCAATGTACGCCCACGGGGCCAGCCAGGTCTTGAGCGACCACTCCAGGACGGACTTGAGCCGGCCCCAGTAGATCTTGTGCTGCATCCGGCTGGCAAAGGTCATCTTCTTGAACGGCCCGTCGAAGTGCCAGTTCTCGGCGGCCGCATCCAGGTCGCCGACCACTTCGATCTGCCGGGGGTCGCCGCAGCCCAGGCCGCGCTCGTGGGCCAGCCGGATGAATTTGCAATCCTTGAGCGGATCGAAACCCATCAGTTTGGCGGCCATCGCGTCGATGGCCACCTGGTCGGCCGACGCGAGCAGTACGTTTTTCACATGCGGCACCATGCAGCGCGGGCCCGGCCCGTCGCCGGCGAACGTGCCGTCCATGACTGCAAACAGCCCACGGTGGATCCGCTTCTGAATCATGAGCAGGTCCACCAGCGTCTCGTGGATCACCGGATGGGTCCAGTGCCGGTGTTCGTTGAGCAGCCCGCCGAAGGCGTTCTTCATCGCCCCCGTGGTGGTGGTGAACACGTGGGTCTTGACCGTCGGCAGGTGAATGATGTTCTCGCCGATGAACCGTTTGGGGATGGAGAACCCGTTGGGGTACACCTCGTTGAGGCAAAGAAACTCCTTCGTGAGATCGCCGACCGCATCGCGAATGTTAACCCACTCCTCGCCTTCGTAGAGGTGTACGTTGCGCAGCCCGTGGGCCTCGACGACGTTGAGCTGCTTGTTTTCGCGCTCGCCCAGGTGGGCGTCGATGACCACCGTCCGGTTGTGGCAGGCATGGATGAGGTTCGGATCGTACCCGTCCTTCTTCATGGCCCGGATGACGCCCTCGAGCTGCCAGGGCGTGGTGCTGCTGCTGGGGTAGAAGAAGTGCCAGGAGATATTGACCTTCAGAGCCGTATCTGCCTGCGGATCAATGACTTCGCGATATCCCGCGAGGTTCATGACCCGGTGGTAATCTTCCAGCACCGTCCGCGGGGACGTCCGAACAATAGCGACTTTTGAGCTGCTCATTCGCTCATTTTAAGGGACCATCCGGCGAGGGCAAAGCGGAAAGGGACCGTGTTATCCCAAGTCAGACCATATAATTCCGGCGGGCACTTCGAAACGTAACGATCCGCCGGCCAGCCCACAAGAGACGGGCTAAACATGGGAGCTGCTCAGAACGCGAACGTTCCTGTTCCACTGAAGCCTTGACCGTCCCCGGGTCTATAAATCAATGAAATGAAACGCCTACTACAGAACTGGTTTTTACAGAGGCAGTGGCCCGCGATCGTGCTTGTCGCCGGGGTGTACTACTTGGCCGCCCTGCCGGGGATGAGTTTCGCTTTGCCGCAGACCAACGCAACGGCGATTTGGGCACCTTCGGGAATTGCCCTGTCGGCGCTGTTGCTGTGGGGAAGGCGCTTGTGGCCGGCAGTGACGCTGGGCAGTTTTCTGACCAACATCACTGTCCTCCTGCAGGCTGGGATTGGGACTCCCCACCAGGCGCTACTCGCCTCTGTGCTCATCAGCTTTGGCAACACCCTCGAAGCTCTCATCGGGCGCTTCCTGTTCATCCGCTATATCGGAGACGCGCCAACGCTGCGGCGCAGCCATGACCCACTCATTCTGGCGTTGACCGCGGCTGTGAGCTGCACGGTGGCCGCGGTAATGGGCGTAACGACGATGACCGTTGTGGGGCTGTTCCCCGGGCAGCTTGCCGGGCCCGTCTGGCTGACCTGGTGGCTGGGCGATCTGGCCGGCATACTGATCATCACGCCGCTCATTCTGGCGATCCACGGGATGCCCGCCTTCCCGTCCAGCCGTCGGCTGCTGATAGAGTCGCTGTTTCTCGTCACGGTGGGCATCACCGCGTTTTTCCTGCTTACCGGGAACACTCCCCATGGTACGGCAATCGCTTATCTGATCCTTCCCCTGGTGCTGGTTCCGGCCATCTGGAGTGGACCATCGCTGACCCAACTGAGCGTGGCTCTGGTGGCCGGGATCGCTGTGTACGGCGCCGTGCACAGGCAGGGACCTTTCCAACTCCCATCGGTCCATTCCAGTCTGTTGCTGGCCCAGGGATTCGCCAGCGTACTGGCGCTGGCCGCCAGCACGCTGGCCACGGCCATCGCCGAGCGCAAGATGCGCGAACATGCCCTGAGCCGGATGTATCGGAACCTGCAGGTGTTGACGCGCTGCAATGCCGCCGTCGTCCATGCCAAAGACGAGCATCAATTGCTCCAGGAGGTCTGCCAGGTGGCGGTTGAGACCGCCGGGTATGAATTGGCTTGCGTGGTCTACGCCGAGCACGACGAGGCCAAAAGCGTGAGGCCAATCGCCTATGCGGGTCCGGCCGAACGCTTTCTGAGCCGGGTTCGGGTGAGCTGGGGCGATAACGAATACGGCTGGGGCACGATCGGAACGACCATCCGCACCGGCCGACCAGTGATCGCCGCCGATCTCCTGCAGGACCCCGGATACCACGTCTGGCGCGATCTGGTCATAGAAAGCGGCTTCCGCTCCTCCGCGGCGGTTCCGCTCCAGGCCCACGGCACGATGTACGGAGCCATCGGCTTCTTTACCCGGGAGCCGGACGCCTTCAAGCCTTCAGAAATGGATCTCCTGGTTGAACTGGGTGCGAACCTCGCACACGGCATTCTGACTTTGCGGACGCGGGCGGATAACGCTCGATTGTACGAGCAGGTGCAACGGTATGCGGCGGAACTGGAGCAGCGCGTCGAGCAGCGGACGGCGGAGCTTCAGCGGGAAGCGGCCCGGCGCGAGCAGGCCCAGATTTCACTGCAGGACAGCGAGCGCAAGTACCGCGAACTGGTCGAGAACGCCAACAGCATCATCCTGAAGATGGACAGGAACGGATGCATCACTTTTCTTAACGAGTTCGGCCAGCGTTTCCTGGGCTACACGGAGAAGGAATTGCTCGGCCGTAACATCATTGGAACCATAGTGCCTCGCATCGAGTCGGGCGGCCGCGACCTGGAGCGGCTGATGGAAGACACCGCCGCTCACCCCGACCGGCACATGAGCAACGAAAATGAGAACTTCCGCCGGGACGGCACGCGCGTCTGGATCTCCTGGACGAACCGCCCCATTCATGATGGGGAGGGGCGTCTGACGGGTTGCCTGTCGGTCGGCAACGACATTACGGCGCTCAAGCAGACGCAGGCCCAGCTCGAAGTGGCCAAAGAGGCCGCCGAGTCAGCCGACCGGCTTAAATCCGCTTTCATGGCCACCATGTCGCATGAGTTGCGTACGCCCCTCAACTCGATCATCGGTTTTACCGGCATTCTCCTGCAGGAGCTGCCTGGACCGCTCAACAGTGAGCAACGTAACCAGTTGGGCATGGTCCGCAACGCCGCCCGCCACCTGCTGGCTCTAATCAATGATGTTCTGGACATTTCCAAAATCGAAGCCGGGCAGTTGACGGTCGAACGCGTGCCGTTCGATCTGCCACGAACCATTAACCAAGTCATCGAGACTGTGATGCCTCTGGCCCGCGAGAAACGCCTTCAGCTTGTCACCGACATCGCCCCCGACATACAAAAGCTCGACGGTGATCAGCGGCGCTTCGAGCAGGTCCTCCTGAACCTGTTGAGCAATGCGATTAAATTCACCGAGCAGGGTCAGGTCACGCTCCGGTGCGCCCGCGAGCCGGGATGGGTGGTCATCAGCGTCCGGGACACCGGCTGCGGCATCTCCGAGCAAGACCAGGCAACGCTCTTCCGCCCCTTCCGGCAGTTGGACACCGGTCTGGCCCGCAAACATGAGGGCACGGGGCTCGGGCTGGCCATCTGCAAACGTCTGGTGGATATAATGAAAGGACGGATTGAATTGTCCAGCAAAGTGGGCGAGGGCAGCGTCTTCACCGTCCGGCTCCCACAGCCGTAGGTGCCGACCTGGGGGCTGGGGTCAGCAGGAGGGCCCATGAACCGACCGATCTTAATCATCGAAGACAACGCCCAGAACCTCTACCTCATGCGCTATCTTCTGGAGCAAAACGGATTTACTGTGGCAGCCGCCCGGGATGGCAGACAGGGTATCGAGATGGCCTGCACCAGCGCCCCCCTGGCCATCCTGCTGGACATTCAATTGCCGCTCATGGATGGTTATGCCGTCGCGCGGGAACTGCGCAAGTGCGAGAGCTTGAACGCCGTGCCGATCATCGCCGTGACCAGCTATGCGATGGTAGGCGATCGGGAGAAGGCGTTGGAAGCCGGGGCAACCGATTACATTGAAAAACCCATCGATCCGGACACGTTTGTGGATCGCCTCCGCCGCCATTTCAAAGCCGACCCGAACCGCTTCGCGCCCGTGGAGGACAGCCATGCCCAGAGCCCTGATCGTCGACGACAAGCCTGAAAACCTGTACTACCTGGAAGCGATGCTTCGCGGGAACTCGTACGAGGTGGAACGCGCCGGCAACGGCGTGGAGGCCCTGGCCGCGGCACGGGCCAACCCCCCGGACCTGATCATCACCGACATTCTGATGCCGGGCATGGACGGCTTCACGCTCTGCCGGCACTGGAAACAGGATCCCCAGCTTCGGTCCATTCCCTTCGTTTTCTACACGGCCACCTACACGGACCCCAAGGACCGGCAGCTTGCCTCGAGCCTGGGCGCTGATCTGTACCTGATCAAACCTCAGGAGCCGGACGCCTTCATGCGGCGGATCGCCGATATCGTGCAGCAGCACCAGGATCACCAATTACTCAAACCCCCTCCCCCGCCGATGGAAGAATCGAGCTATCTTCGCGAATACAACAGCGCGCTGATCCGCAAGCTCGAGGACAAGTTGGTGCAGTTGGAAAACGCCATCAAGGCCAAAGACGTCCTGCTGGGCTCCATCAGCCACGAATTGCGCACACCGCTGACCCCTGTCGCGGTACTCGTCGATCTGTTGTCGCAGGATCCCTACACGCCGCCGCGCATGCGTGAAGATCTGGAAATAATCCGGAGCAATATCGAAATCGAGAGGCGCCTGATCGGCGACCTGGTGGACTATGCGGCCATGCAATCCGGATGCCTGAGCCTGCGGAGCGAACCCCTGTCGCTCCATACCCTGGTGCGGCAAACGGTGGATTTATGGCGAAAGCAACTCCAGGCCGCGGAACTGTCTCTGGCCTTGAGCCTGGAGGCGGCCTGTGACCAGATCACCGCCGACTACAACCGGCTCGAACAGGCGTTCTGGAGCCTGATGCACAACGCCGTTCGACGCAGTCCGCACAATGGGTCGATCACGGTCCACACCTGCAATCCCCGGCCCGATTCCATCGTCCTGGAGGTGCGCGACACGGGCAAGAGCATGGACGCGCAGGCCATCGCCTGGGCCTTCTCACCTTTGGAACGTGAAGCCCGCATCGGCGAGGGTCAAGCGCAAAGCACGGGCGTGGGCATGGCCGTCTGCAAGGGCATCATCGAAGCGCATGGCGGCCGAATCGGCATCCGGAGCGAGGAGCAGGCGCCGGGAATCGCCGTGATCGTTGAGCTTCCGGTCCAGCGGCCGTAACGGCCAGGGTGCGGTGCTGCTGCTGCGGGTATAAGAATGGCCAGAATACATCGGTCCTGATTAATCAACCGCAGAGGTGTCTATGGTCAAGGTCATTCCGGCACGAATATCGGAGGGGAACGTCGTGCCCAAGACGCCGCTGCCCTCTGCGGAAAGCATTCGGAGCATATTCATTGTCGTCGAGTTGGCAGATCCGGAGGAGAGTGAGAAGAGAGAATCCACGCTCCCCCGGATGCTCGGTCTTTTGAAAGGGGCCGATGTTTCTGAGGAGGACTACGTCCGGTATCTGGAGGAGAAATACCGCTGAATGCACCTCCTGCTCGACACTGACATCATCTTCGATGTTTTTCTGGACGAAATGGAGACACTTTCGTCCGAAGGATCGTGAGCTCACGCTCAATTACAGAAACGCCTCTGCTTGGACTGCAGTCTCAAGCGGTCGCGGCATCCGCCGGATGCACCCAGGGCTTGCGATAGGGCCGCTTGAGCAGGCGGTTGGCTTCTTCATCACCGACCACCTGCCCCTTGATCGGGTCCCATTCCAGCGACCGGCCCAGCTTGGCCGAAATGTTCGCCAGGATGCACGACGCGGTCGAAATGTGCCCTTCCTCGATGTCCGCCACCGGCTTGCCGCGCGAAGCGATCGCGGCCAGGAAGTCCTTCATGTGCAGCCGGGTGGCCGGCGCGGCGTTAAGCTCGATCTTCGGCTCGGTCACGTCCTCGGGGTACTGCTCCTTCTCGTAGACGCAGTCCTTGTGAATCGCGGGCTCCTTCTTGCCGGCCGGATAGAAGTCATAGCTCATGGTGCTGCACTTGAGCACGCCCTTGTCGCCGTAGAGCACCAGCGCCCAGGGGTACTTCGGGTCCGGCGGATCGCCCCAGGTGCGGTGGGTCCAGACGCAGTTCAGGCCGTCGTGTTCGAAGATGGCCGTCTGCGTGTCGGAAATGTTGGACTTGCCCTCCTTCTGGACGTAAATGCCGCCCGAGGAGGTGATGCGCTTCGGCCAGCCCAGCCCCAACATCCAGCGGGCGGTGTCGTACATATGCACGCACATGTCGCCGATGATGCCGTTGCCGTACTCCATGAAGGTCCGCCACCAGCGCACGTGCGGGATGCCGTCATACGGCCGCAGCGGCGCCGGGCCGGTCCACATCTCATAATCCAGGAAATCGGGGACGGGCTGTACCGGCGGGTTGCCGTTGGCCCGCATGTGGTAGTAGCAGCACATCTCCACGTGGCCGATCTTGCCCAGCAGGCCGGCCTCCACCACGTTCTTCCTGGCGTCGATCAGGTGCGGCGTGCTCTTGCGCTGCGTGCCCACCTGGACCACGCGTTTCAACCGGCGGGCGGCGGCGACCATGGCCGCCCCTTCGGCCACGTCCACGCTGATGGGCTTCTGGACGTACACGTCCGCCCCGGCCTCCATCGCCGCGATGGCCGGCAGGGCGTGCCAGTGGTCGGGTGTGCCCACCAGGACGATGTCGAGATCCTTCTCCTTGAGCATCTCCCGGTAATCGCCATAGGTGCGCGGCTTCTTTTTGGAAGCCTGGCGCGCGGCCACCATGTCAGCGGCCTCGGCCAATTGCTTCTTGTCCGGATCGCAGAGCGAGATGACTTCCACAGGCGCAACCTGGATGAGCCGGAAGAGATCGGACTTGCCGTACCAGCCGGTGCCGATGAGCCCTACGCGGTAGGTTTTCTGGTCCTGGACGCCCTGCACAAAGTAGCCACCGAATGCCGTTGCCACCGTACCCGCCGCCCCGGCCTTGAGGAATTCCCGACGATTCATGACCAACCTCCCGCTGATAGAGCTGACCGTTCACCAAGACACGGACGACACGCAGTGCACAGTATGAGAGATGGAGAGTCTGAGAGAAGGAGGTACAGCGATGGGCTGCCTTCCTCTCCATCGCTCCTTCACTCCATCCGGCTCCGTGTCCGCGGGCTGAGAGTATACCATCCCCGGCCGGCGCGCAAAACGACCGGCCGGGGAAGACACCCAGGCCGGTCGGGAGTGATGCAATCTGAGGACGTCTTTTTCAGCCCTTGGCCAGCAGGGCCTCGGCCGACTGAACCAGCCGCTCCATGCGGAAAGGCTTGTTGATATAGCCGTCGGCGCCCAGACTCTCGGCCCACTGCTGATGCCGCTTGCCGGTGTTGCCCGTGATCATGATGACATAGGGCTTGCTGCCCCGCGGCTTCTTGGCCTTGAGCTTCTCGAGCACCAGGAACCCGCTGCGCTGCGGCAGCATCGCGTCCAGAATGAGCAGGTCAGGGTTTTTCTCCAGAGCCATGGTGACGGCCGTGTTACCGTCGGTCGCGGTCATGATCTGGGCCCCCGTCTCTTTGAACACAGCTTCGATGGCGCCGAGAATATCCGTATCGTCGTCAACAATAAGAATCGATTTCCCGTCAAATGGCTCGGCCATAAAAACCTCCGACTCGTCTGGGGTGATGCCTCTATCTCAAGGTAGCGCGTAGTACGGTATTTGCGCTTAAGTATAGGAGTCGGCAAGGTCCTCTGCAATGGCCGGAGCCCGGCAAATACCCGATTCCCGGCCGGCCCGTCCCTCATTTTTCAACCGGGCGCCGGCGCGATCGCACCGTCCTGGGGTCAACAGTCGATTGAGACGCATTCCGCGGGTACCAGATAGAGGGCCTTGGGCGTCGCGTCCCCATCCAGCCCCGGCCTGGTGGAGACCCCGACCATGAGGCAGCGTCTGCCCCGCCACTCGACCACGCAGCCGGCCCGGCATGGCTTCCCACCCAACTGCTTGAGGATATCCTGCAACTCCTCCGCGGTGATCACCGGGTCCTCCAGGATATAGTCCCCGTCCGCCCGCCAGGCGCCCACGATGGGAATATCGAACTCGCTGCAGGCGGCCTGCCAGCAGGCGTTCTCGTCGCGCGGGCATGAGGGCAACGCGGAGAGTTCGGCCGCCGCCCGCTTGATCACCGACAGCGGCACCGGGTCCCGAACCGGCTCCTCGCAGAAGAACTCCGGAAACGCATTAATCAGACGCGCCTCCAGGCCATCACTGGGGTCCGCCAGGGCCAGCGCCTGCATTAAGGGAATGTTCTTAGGCTCCAGGTGACAGATCGCCGCCCAGTTCTTGTATACCGCCATTTCGCAGCTCCCTTTGGGGATCATTCGTCCGGCTTTACGGAGTAAAGGCTGCGAAACATTCAAAATCAACCGGCTCACGGCGGCCGGATCAGGGGAGCCCACAGGATCAGGCGACCGGCGTCTTGCGGAGGCTCACAGCCCCACCTGCCGGCGGACCGCCGCCAGCAGCTCAGCGCAGCCGGTGCGCACCGGGTCGGCGGCCGGCAGGCCGGACTCCGCCGCAATGGCCCGGATGGCCGCCTCGGCCTCCTCCGGGGTCATGCCCGCCGTATTCACCGCGATCGCCACCACTTTGCCCGGATGGAGCGGGGCCAGCATCTGCTCGTACAGGGCGATCTGCTGGCGGATCGGCGCGATCGGGCAGTCGGGCCAGTTGTTGTGCAGCGTGCGGTCCGGGCGGGTCACCATGACCATGGCATCCGGACAGGTACCGTGCAGGAGCGACAAGGTCACGCCCGAGTAGCCGGGATGGGCGATGGAGCCCTGCCCTTCGATGAAGCAGATCTGCCGGTCGGCCACGTGCTCTACGAGCATTTCGGCCGCCCCGGCGGTGAAGTCGGAAATGGCATGATCCAGGGCCAAGCCCCAGCCCTCGATCATGATGCCGGTCTGGCCGGTAGCCACGAAGGCCGCGTCCAGCCCGGCCTGGACCGCCGCCCGGCGCAGCTCCAGCGAGGTAACCATCTTGCCCACGTTGCAATCCGTGCCCACCGTGAGCACGCGCTTGGCCCGCGTCGCCCGGGCGAGGCCACGAGCCACCCGCTGGATGTTGCCCACGTCGCGCACGTCGTAGAGTCTCGCGTTGTGCTGACTGGCCAGCTCCACCAGCTCGGGATCTTTGCGGAGCATGACGTGCAGCCCGCTGATGATGGACAGGCCGTTCTTGAGCGCGTCCACCACGTGCCGCCGCATCACATCGGGCAGAGCCCCTCCCGTCGGCGCGATGCCGATCAGCACGGAATCCGGCTTCACGACCAGGGCATCTTTAACGCTGGCGAAGATGGGTACGCCGGTGATGCCCGTACCCGGCAGAGCATCCTCGATCTGCTGCTCCGCGTAAGCCGAATCGAGTACGCCGACGCAGTGGTCCCGCCGGTAACGCAGCACGGACACGCCCGTCTTGGACGAAAACACACCGAGTTTGCCCTCGGTCAGGATCAACATCCGCTTGCAGGGAATTTCGTGAATCATGCCCCTATGGTAACGCGAAAAGGTCTTTGAATACATGGAGGCCGCTATCCGTCGGTCAGCCACGGGCTGGTATGGTCTTGCCTGAGTTATCGGGCCGGCAGCTTCGCCCTGCGGGCCGGATCGTGGAAGAGCATGAACCTGAGCTGGGCCTCCTGGCCGTGGCACTGCGTGCAGATATTGGGCGCGATGAACGCCCGCAGGTTCAGCCGCATGGCCCGCCGCTCCGCGTCGGACAACTTTCCATTCTTGGCCGCCAGTTGCAGCAGATCCAGCCGGCCATGCGACAGGTGGCAGGTGCGGCAGGTGATCTGCCCGTTCCGGCTGACCAGGCCGGCCGAATCGAACAGCGGCAGGTAGCCGGGGGCCTCGGGCGCGACCATGTTGGGCACGAAGATGGGAGGATGCGTCGTCACGGCGCGCACCGGGGCCGGGCCTTCGGAGTGGTGGCAGGCCAGGCAGACGATGCCGTCGCTGACCGAACTGGTGGCTCCGACCTGGTGCTGGTCGAGGAAGCGCGGCGAAAGCATCTGCCCCCACGTCTTGTCGGGGCTGGCGTGCATGGCGTGGCACGGCCGACATTGCCCGGCATCAAAGCCGAGTTTGGCAAGGCGTTCCGTGGCGTGGCCGGTCTGCTCCATGTACTTCTTCTGCTCGTGGCAGCTCAGGCATACGCCGGCGGGCTCGTCCGGCTGTCCGTTGATGAGATAGCCCGGCTTCGCCCCGCCGTGGGGGTCGTGGCAGGTGCGGCAGGTCATCCGATGGTGGCCGGCTTCGTCGGTGGGAACCTTTTTGTGGCTCACCTTTTTCTGGTCCGGGCTGATATCGTGCGGGTGCAGGATGGCCCGATCGCCCTTGGAACCCCACGCCTCCTTGGGGTGGCAGGCCAGACAGGCCCCGTCATGGCCGGCATCGGCTTGCGGGGGCGGGAAGCGAAGCAGCGTTTTCGTGTCGTTACTGTGCGGCAGGTGGCAGGCCAGGCAGAGCCCTTTGGCTGCCGCCGTCTTGTCGGGCCAGGTCTCCGGGCGCCGTGAAGGATCATGCGGCCCGCCGGCCATGCGGGCCTCCTCCGCGTGGCACATTGCGCAAAGCTCGGCCACGGGGGCGATCAGGAACTGCTTGTGTCGTGATTCGTGCGGGTTATGGCAGTCGCTGCAAGCGGTTCGCGGGTGGGGGAAAGTGCTGGCCGGCTTGGCCTGGGCCCATCCGCGCGGCTGATGACAGGCCGTGCATTGACCGGCCGGATCGCCCGCAGTGACGACCGGGGTCCGCGCGGGACGGTGGGCCGGGTGACAGGTGCGGCACGTTCCGCCGGCGGGGCGTGTCTCCGGCATGCTGGTTGCGGGTTGGGTGCCCGCCCGTCGGCCCCGCCCGCTCGGCTCACTGCGGATATCATGCAGCGTTCCGAAGATACTGGCCTGACGCCGATGGCAGGTCAGGCACAGTCCATCCGAACCTGAATCCCCCACCACAATCGGCTCAAACCGGGCCGTCGCGGTCGAGTGACACGCCAGGCAATCCATCTTCTGGCCGGCCCGGCCCCGAGCACCGGCCTGCACCAGCTTCTCCGGCACGCCGCGCTTCAAGACCGGCTGGGGATGCATCTGGCCAGGCGCGTCCTCCGCCAAGTCCTGGTGGCAGGCCACGCACACCTCACCACTGGCGCGCTCGGAGCGGACATAGCCGAGGAACGGCTGATGGGCACGCGGGCCGGAAGCGCCGGACCGTGTTCGCGCGGCCTGGGTCTCCGCGGCGGGGGCCGAATGGCAGGCGCTGCAGCGCTTATCCAGCGAAGTGAACGGCGTCTGCTTGTGGCAGCCGCGGCAATTGACGGCCTGATGGTACGAGGCCAACGGCCAGCCGGTATCGGCATGGTCGAACGGCTTAGGCGCCGGCTCATCCGGCTTCCGGTGACAGTCTCCGCAGCGTGCCTCGTCGTCCACCCGGTGGCAGCCCACGCAGGATTGATGATGTTCCTCCGGCGTTCGGACCCTCTGCACGTGCTGCTTGCCGGCCTCGTGGCAGCGCATGCAGTTGTCGCTCCGATGGCAATCCACACAGGAATTGCCGTAGCGCTCGATATGGTGCTTGTGGCTGAAGACCACCCTGGACTTCACGCCGGGCCGGTGTTCTGTCTGGTAGATCTCGACGTCCGGCTTGGCGATCACTGGATGCGGCTTGCCCATGTAAAGCGCCGCGGCGGAGAGCTCCCCGGAGGCATTCGCCTCGCCGATCGGCCGGTGGCAAGACTGGCAGTGATCCCCCTGGGCCCACTCCCGATGACAGCCCATGCACTGGCGATGATAGGCGCCTTTCAGGCTGGGCTTGGCGATATCCTCGCGAACCAACTGGGGCTCGTGGCAGCTACGGCATTCCGGGTGGGCCTGGCCTTCGGGGGTATGATGATGGCAGACCGTGCAGTTGTCGGCCATGCGGGCATGGCCCGCGTGGTTGAACGGAACCGGCCCGAAAAAGTCCTTGTCCCGGGGCTGGCCTTTGAGCATGTCCAGCAGGATCAGGCCCGGACCCTGCTGTGCGGTATCTTGATCGGCGAGCCTGCTGGCAAGCTGCGGCTGGCTTGCGGCCACCCCGTTGGCATTCTCCTCCGCATGGCAGGCTCGACAAGCGGCCCGGCCCATCATCGCGGCGGATCCGCCGGCACGCGCCGGCGAGAGCCCGGCCCCCACCAGCAGCACAATGGTCAGAGCGGCCCATCTTGGCATCTCGAGTTCCTCTATCAAAGGCGCAATCCTTGACGCCGGCTACCGCTATGCCGTGGCGTGATCCGCGTGCTCGCATAATACCGGCATACGGTTCACAATCCATCGGAAGGCCAGCACGCCCACGACAATCAGCGTAATCGTGACCGTGATTTCGATCCAGTGGGGAACGTAACGAACCTCGTCGGTCCAGCGAAACGCGATGATCGAGACGTTCAACCGGTTCAGCACGATCCCCAGGACGGTCCACACGCTGGTAATGCGCGTCAGCGTGGCGCTTTGCCTTCTGGCCGCGACGACATACAGCACGCAGGGCAGGAGCACGAAGCCCATCACCTCCACCAGAAACAGGCCGCCGTAAGGGGTCAGCAACAGACCCCAATGGCCGCCCTTGGCCACCCCGATCCACTTCAGCAGGAAGTAGACCAGCAGTACCACGGACGCCGCCTTGCCCAGGCCGATGACCAGGCGGTCGAGTTCAGCCGGATCCTGGTCTGCCACCAGGTGATGAAAGGCCCGGTGCGAGAGCATACTCTCCACGATCACCATCGAAAGCCCGGCCACCACCGCGGACACGAAGAAAAACAGCGGAAGATACGGCGTATACCACAGCGGGTGGAGCTTGGACGCGGCCATCAGGAACAGCCCGCCCAACGAACTCTGGTGCATGGTGGAAAGCACGATGCCCGCCACGATCACAACGAGCATGATGCGGCGCAATATCTTCAGGGCGCGCTCGAAGCGCAGCCGCTCGCAGACCATCGGCAGGAATTCGAGGAAAAGCACGGTGTTATAGAGCATGACGCACCAGCCCACCTCGAACATGACCGAGTGCGGCTGCCAGAAGACCATGGGATGCCAGATATTGTACGGCCGGCCCAGGTCCATCATCAGACCCAGCACCGCCAGGATGTAACCCAGAAAGGCGGTGAGGATCGCGGGGCGAACGAAGCGTTCGTATCGCTCCAGATGAAGAATGTGCACCGTGCCGGCCAACACGAAGCCGCCTGCCGCCAGGGCCACGCCGCAGAGCATGTCAAAACCGATCCACAAGCCCCAGGGATAATCGTCGGTGAGATTCGTCGTGGCCGACAGACCGTGCGTGAACCGCAGGACCGTCACCGGCAACCCCACGCTCAACACCAGGGCCGCCACCAGGTTAAACGGCGTCACCAGCGACCGGACATAGTCGCGCACGGACATGCCCATGAACAGCAGGTCCAACAGCCAGGCCTGACGCTTGGTGAGAGGTAGAACCGTCTCTGCCACGCCTACGCTCCCTTCGCAGCAGTGGGGGTCTGAGGATTCTCTTCGCCGCCGGCCGAGGGGCCGCGCGGTTTGGTCAAGGCATACAATCCCGCCAGCGCCACCGGCCAGATGCTCACGACCAGCGGGATGATGGACAGGAAGCCCTCCGTCAACTCGGGAGCCGGCCGGGTCCCCAGGTCGGTGCGGAAGCCAAGCTGGTCGAACGCGGTGGGCGCTATGTACAGCCAACCCGTGCCGCCCACTTCGTGCTCGCCGTAAATGTGGTCCACGTACACGTCCGGCCGGCTGCGGATCTTCTCCCGGGCCAGGGCCAACAGCTTGCCCCGCCGGTTGAAGGTGATGGCCTCCACCGGGCAGATCTTCGCACAGGCCGGAACGCCCCCCTCTTTCGAGACCTTCTCAAAGCACATGGTGCACTTCCGCACCACCGGCGTGAGCGGAACGTCATACGTGTAAGCCGGAATCGAAAACGGGCAGGCCATGATGCAGTAGCGGCATCCCATGCACAACGACGCCTCGTAGATCACCGGTCCCTGCTCGCTCTTGCGGATCGCCGCGACCGGGCAGACGGAGGCGCACGCCGGCTGGTTGCAATGCAGGCACTGCTTCTTCACGTAAACCGGCTGCCCCTCCGGCTCGCGGCCCTTGTACCGGTTGACCACGGTGAGGTTGCCGGCGTCGGGCCGGCGCTCCCGCTGAAAGACAGAGGTATCCTCGTAGCTTTCGAGAGAATCGTTGGGCAGGCCGTTCGCCTCTTTGCAGGCGAACTCGCACTTGCGGCAGCCGATGCACACGCTCAGATCCGTGAGCATGCCCCACCACTCGTGGGCGGCGCTTCCCCCGGATGCCGCACACGCGGGTCGACCGCCCGCCGCGCCGGCGGCGCTGATCACTCCCGCCAGTTTCAGAAATGCCCGCCGGGTCGTTGCCATCACGCCTGCCCTTTCCTGATAGTGCCGATACGAGGCGGATACTTCTATAGTAGTATATTAAGTGATTGTTTTCACAATGCAAGAGCTCCCCGCACTCCTCCCGCCCCGGGAACCCCCCTGCCGCATCAGGCTAAAGAGGCCCCCTGCCGGCCTAAGTGGCGATGAGAACGGCTTTTGTCATCAGGAGCCGCAAAGATTGAGATGGAATGTCAGTTTCCGGTATTTCCCCCCGCCGGCGCACGCCGCGTGGCGCGCACCCTCATCGCGCCCACATCCGGGACTTTTCTTCGGCCCGCGCCTGTCCGGCGGGATCGCGCCCCACGGGCCGCGCCGCACACGCTCGCAAGCGGTGCGGCGCCGCTACTTCCTGCTGGTGATCACGTTCACGGGCTCGACCAACTGCTCCGTCTCCTTCGACTGGCACTTGGGGCAGGCCGGCCGGGGCTCGCGCTCGTGCTCGGAGAGGCTGGTGATCACTTCGAACGTGTGCCCGCACTTGCGGCACTTGTAATCGTAAGTGGCCATGGCAGTACTCCTGACAGAAAGTGAACGTCCTTCCCTTTATTATTACCCTCCCGATGGACGGGCAACGCCCCGGACTCGCCCTGGAGCTGATGTGTGAAGCGCGCACCTGCGCTCCTCATCGTCGTGATCGGCCCTTCCGAAGCCATACCCCTGAAGTTGGAAATCACTGCTGAGCTGACGCATCGCCCGGAACGGCTGAACCCTGCTGACCGGGGGCCTTGGGCACCCGACAACCCAGCAAGACCTGCCCAAGTTGGCAATGGAAACCGTAAGAGCTCATAGACTCCGACCCCAGGTCTCGCTCCGGCTGAATCCCCGGTTTCAGAAATCGTGACCCGCAGGTTCAGAGAACCTGGGCCACCCGCGTCAGGATTGCGAGCCGGCCCGCAGGTCGGTAATCCGCGATGCATGCGCAGAAAAAAGCCCGCGGCTTGGGAACCGCGGGCTTGGTTGGTAAACACCTGCATCCTTTGACCGGATTTGACCGGAACAACCGGCACGGAGGCCGGCGGCTACAGCATCAGGTGGCTTCGGCAGTACCGGCCGCACCGGCAACCGCCGGGGTCTCGGCAGCCGCGGCGGTCTCGTCGACGAGGCCCTGGAAGACCAGTTGCGTCTCGCCGTCTTCGTTTTCGCGGGCAGTGACCACGATGCGGTTCTTGCCCTTGTATTCGCCGCGGAGAATGGCCTCGGACAGCGGGTCCTCGATCTTGTTCTCGATGGCCCGGCGAAGCGGACGGGCGCCGAACTTCTCGTCGGTGCCGGACTCGATCAGGAAGTCCTTGGCTGACTGCTCCAGGTGGAGGGTCAGGCCGCGCTCGGCCAGGCGCTTGGCCACCTTGGCCGCCTCCAGATCCACGATGTGGATCAGGTCGTCGTGGGTGAGCTTGCGGAAGACCACCAGCTCGTCCACGCGGTTGATGAACTCCGGCCGGAAGTAGCGCTCCACCTCGTTCTGGAGCATGACCTTCATCTTCTCGTAGCTGACGTTGTCGTCGCGCTTGCCGAAGCCGAACTCACCCTGGCTGGTGATGCGGTCCGCACCGATGTTGCTGGTCATGATCAGGATGGTGTTCTTGAAGTCCACGTGCCGCCCGAACGAGTCGGTCAGCCGGCCTTCCTCCATGATCTGCAGCAGCATATTGAACACGTCGGGATGGGCCTTCTCGATTTCATCGAGCAGGACCACGCTGTACGGCCGACGGCGGATGCGCTCGGTGAGCTGGCCGCCCTCTTCGTAACCGACGTAGCCCGGGGGCGCGCCGATGAGCCGGCTGACGTTGTGCTTCTCCATGAACTCGCTCATGTCCAGGATGACGAGGGCGTCCTCGTTGCCGAACATGAACTCGGCCAGGCACTTGGCCAGGTACGTCTTGCCCACGCCGGACGGGCCGATAAAGATGAAGCTGCCCATCGGACGGTTGGGATCCTTCAGGCCGCTGCGCGACCGCCGAACCGCGCGGGCCACGGCCCGCACCGCCTCGTCCTGGCTGACGACGCGCTTGTGCAGCTCGTCCTCCAGCCGGAGCAGACGTTCGACCTCGTCCTTCTCGACCCGGGTCAGCGGCACGCCGGTCATGCGCGACACGACCTCGGCGATGGTCTCGTCATCGACGATGCCATCCACTTCCTTGGCCCGGTCGCGCCACTCGCGCATCATCTCTTCCTTCTTGGCGCGGGCGACTTCGGCCTTGTCACGCAGCTCCGCTGCGCGCTCGTAGTCGGCGTTCTTGACCGCCTCGTCCTTCTCCATGAGCAGCCGTTCGATCTCGCGTTCGATCTCCGTAAGATTCGGCGGCTTGGTCATGCTGCGCAGGCGGATGCTCGCACCGGCCTCGTCGATGACGTCAATGGCCTTGTCCGGCTGGACGCGGCCAGTGATGTAGCGGTTGGACAGCTCCACGGCCGCGGCGATCGCCTCGTCGGTGATCTGAACGCGGTGGTGAGCTTCGTAACGGTCGCGCAGCCCCTGCAGGATGAGGGCCGTCTCCTCCCGGCTGGGCTGCTCGACGATGATCTGCTGAAAACGGCGTTCGAGCGCGCCGTCCTTCTCGATGTACTTGCGGTACTCATCCAGCGTGGTCGCACCGATGCACTGGATCTCGCCGCGCGAGAGGGCCGGCTTGAGCACGTTGGAGGCATCAATGGCGCCTTCCGCGCCGCCCGCTCCGACCAGCGTGTGCAGCTCGTCAATGAACAGGATGACGTTGCGGGCCCGGCGGACCTCGTTCATGACCGCCTTGATCCGCTCCTCGAACTGGCCGCGGTACTTGGTGCCGGCCACCATCATGGCCAGGTCCAAGACCACAATGCGCCGATCGGCGAGAATCTCGGGGATTTCGCCGCTGACGATCTTCTGGGCCAGACCCTCAACAATGGCGGTCTTGCCCACGCCGGCCTCACCCAGCAGCACCGGGTTGTTCTTTTGACGCCGGCACAGGATCTGGATCACTCGCTCGATCTCGCGCTGCCGGCCAATGACCGGGTCGAGCTTGCCTTCCCGGGCCATCTCGGTCAGGTCGCGGCCGAACGAATCCAGGGCCGGGGTCTTGCTCTTGCCCTTTTTGGTGGTTTCGGGCCCGCCGCCACCGCCGCCACTGGCCTGCTCGACGGTATCGTCGCTCTCATTGGCCGCGCCGAGCAGGTTCAGAACCTCTTCACGGACATCTTCAAGCTTGAGCCCCAGGTTCATGAGCACCTGGGCCGCGACGCCGTCCTGCTCCCGCAGGAGGCCCAGCAGCAGATGTTCAGTGCCGACGTAGTTGTGGTTGAGGTTACGGGCCTCTTCAATGGCGTATTCGATGACCTTTTTGGCCCGCGGAGTCTGGGGCAACTTGCCCATTGTGACCATGTCCGGACCGCGCTTGACCAGCTTCTCCACTTCGAGCCGGACCTTGCGCAAGTCAACGTCAAGGTTCTTAAGGACGTTCGCCCCGACCCCTGAACCTTCCTTCACCAGCCCCAGCAGGATGTGCTCGGTGCCAATGTACTCGTGATTGAATCGCTGCGCCTCCTGGTTGGCCAGGGCCATAACCTTTCGAGCGCGATCAGTGAATCTTTCGAACATGAAATCCTCGCTTCCAGCCGGTCCACTCTCGCATCAAACTTCGGAAATCTGCGAGGGTTAAAAACGGGCCGGGGATGGGTAGGAGCAATCTCTCAGTAAACAGAAGATTCTAGCACCATCTGAACACTCCTTCAACCAATGCGATAACTGCACGGGACGCTCGCAAAGCACCCCGACACGCACGCAAGCTCGCGATTCTTATCGGTTTAACTCAAGCAGGGGTTGTGGTGAAAGTGAGCTCGGCGCGCGGTCTATCAGAGCTGATCGAGGGCTTGACGGATTTCCGCCGAGTAGCGCTGCTGGATATCAAGCTGCTGAGCTTCGAGCCAAGCTCGGCGGGCTCGCGCGGTTCTGCCCGTCTGGGTGAGCAGACGGGCCCACAACACGCGCGTGGGAACATCGGCATCATCGATGGATAAGGCCACGCGCAAAGGGGACTGGGCCGCCGCGAATTCGCCGCGGGCCAGGGCTTTTTCAGCCAGATCGCGCAGGGCCTGTAACTCGGCCGGCAGGTTGGGATCCCGCAGGAGGCGGATCCGGCCGATCAGCAGCCCCTGCCCCGCGAGCCAGGCAGCCAGGGCCAGGCCCCCGCCGGTCAGCGTCACCCAGCGGGGAAGGCTCATCGGGGCCAGAACGCTCCCACAGATGGCCACTTCGGCCCCCAGTCCAAACCATAAGGCCACCGCCAGCCCCAGCCAGACCCGTCCCAAGGCAATCAGGCCGGTGCCGGGCACCAGCAGGTTCATCAGAATGGCGAGCCAGAAACGTCTCACGGCGGGCATTATACGGAAAGAAACCATCAGCAGCCTCCCCGGCATGAATTCGAGTCGAGCCCCTTGGCCGGGCGGAACTTCCGTTGGATCCCAGGCCGGCTCGCGGGCCTCGTTCCCGCCCCACCCGGGTGTGGCAATTCTTTATGACAGGTTGACGCGGGGCCCCGGAGGGCGTGTATCTTGCACGCCTTTGAGGCGGGCAGGATGCCCGCCCCCCGATACGCCGGCCGTTTCACCATAGTCCTTTGCCAGCCCCCCATCCCGAGGACCGCTCTTGACGGTCTCCACGCAGTGCATAAGGTGGCACATTGAGTTCTGAGGCAATAGACGCGAGTGGAGAACCAATATGCGAACCAGCATGAAACGCGCAGCGGTGGCCGGTTGTCTGTGGGCGGTGGTCCTGAGCGGATGCGATACGGGGGCCGGGCCTGAGCGGGCCGCGGCCGGTCGGACTCGCGGAGCGGCGGATTTTGCCACCCGCCCGTTCGAGGGGGTCTCGTTGACCGAACTCCGACCAGTGGCGGAGCGGGTCTTTCGCTCGTACTTCCGCATGGACGCCGCCTCTTCCTCGGCGACGGAGTGGGTGGCCTTCCCCACCAACATCGATCCGCGCGAGCCCGCTGGGCCGAATGTTGAGCCAACGGCACTCACCGAGGACACGGCGGCCGAGGAGCGGCCACGCGAGACGATGGGCGACGTGATCGGCCTTGCCCCCCGCCGGTATCGGCGCACGGCTGAAATGCGCCTGGTGCCGGACCAGGATCGAGTGGTGGTCCAGGTCCGCGTGGGCATACAGCGGCTGACCACCACGGAACGTGCGGCCTTCGCCCGCGAGCGCGGCGACGATCGACCGACGGATACGGCCATTGACCGGCTGGGGCCCACCTCCCCGGCCACGCGCGAAGAATGGCGGGATTACCGGCGGGACCGCGGTCTGGAACAGGAGATTCTCAACGCGATCCAGGCGGGCCTGGCCACCACGCAGCCAGCGGCGGAATGAGATGAAAAGTGCGGCTTAACCGCTCCGGCCCAACTATAATGACCGGTTTGACGAGGAGCTGACCGCCGTGTCTATTGACGTTGAACTCGGGAAAGACGTGGACTTGGATCGTATTGCCGCCGCCGTCCGCGAGATTCTGCTGGCCGTGGGCGAAGACCCCGACCGCGAGGGCCTGCAGGACACGCCCATGCGCGTCGCGCGGATGTACGCGGAATTGTTCGCAGGCTTGCGCACGGACCCCGCGGCGCATCTGACGACGGTTTTCACGGAGCAATATGACGAGCTGGTGGTGCTGCGCGATATTCCGTTTAACTCGCTGTGCGAGCATCATTTGATGCCGTTCGAGGGCGTGGCTCACGTGGCCTATCTTCCCAACGGAAAGATCGCGGGTATTTCCAAGCTGGCGCGCGTGGTGGACGCCTTTGCCAACCGGCCGCAGGTCCAGGAGCGGCTTACCAACCAGATTGCCGATCTGCTGGAGGAACGGCTGGACGCCAAGGGCGTGGCCGTGATCATGAAAGCGACGCATACCTGCATGACCTGCCGGGGCGTCAAGAAGCCGGGCAGCCTCATGGTGACGTCGGCGCTGCGCGGGCGGTGCAAGTCAGACGCCCGCACCCGCAGCGAGGTCATGGTGCTCCTGGGTGATCCCAATACGGCCCGCTGACGTTCTCCCCTGATCGGAAACCTTCCCGTGCTAAAATGGCCCGGGGCCGGCAGCGGGAATTTCTTCCGCTGAGAGTCGGGTGTTGCCGTTGGGCGGATGGTTTAACCATGCCGGTGATGAAAGACGAGGCCGTGGCGCTCCGGCGGATCGACTATTCCGAGACCTCCCAGGTTCTGCTCTTCCTCACCCGGGGGCATGGGCCGCGGCGTCTGCTGGCCAAGGGAATCAAGCGGGGCACCAAGCAGAAATTCGCCACGGGCATCGATCTTCTCGAACACGGGCGAGTGGTCTTTGCGGTGCGGGCAAGCGGTGAAAGCGGGCTGGGCAACCTGACGGAGTGGCGGCAGATCGATCTGTACACGGGGCTGCGCTCCGATCTTCATCGGCTGTACGCGGCCCAGTACGCGGCCGAGGTGACCGCCGCGATGGTTGAGGAGGCCGACCCGCATCCGGAGCTGTTCGACGCGCTGGTGGGGTTTCTGAAGGCCCTGGTGAGCGGCGGTGAGCCGTTGGGGCTCCTGGCCGACTACCAGGCGACCCTGCTGGCCAGCACCGGCTTATGGCCGGATCTGACCCGCTGCCTGCTGTGCAACCGCCCGGCGCCCCCTGGACGGGCAGGATATTTCTCCGCCACCCAGGGGGGGCTGATCTGCCGGGACTGCATCAATCGGGTGGCCGAGAAATGTAAAGTCAGCGGGCTGGTGCTGGATGCCCTCCGCAGGCGTGCATTCTCGCTTGAATCTGCGCCGGGGGCATTCGAGTTGCTCGACTACACCATCGCTCATATGCTTGGGCGTCGTCCCGGTCTGTCGCGATTCATCCGGGGACAGGTCCGATAGCCTTCGGAGTTCCGGCGGAGAACAGAACGGCTGACCTGTGAAAAGTGGCGAGCCCATCCGGGCCCCGGGGCCTATCCTCCCAGCAAAGAGGGGTTTATGTAAAGCGACAGGCGGATATTTTTGTGTTGCCAACAAGGAGTTTTTCCCGCGCGTTCCGCCCTTGGCTGGCACAGCGTGCGTTCGTCCAGTAGAATTCCGGACCCGGTTCGATGTTGTCAGCCACACGCCCCGGCAGGACGCCGAAGACGCAAGCCTCGGACCGCCTAGCAGTGGAGTTGACTCCATGTTCAATCTCATCCCCCGCGATATGGGCTTCTTCAATCTGTTTGATGAAGCCGCGGCTGTGGTTCTGCGGACCGCAGAGGCATACGCTCAGGTCGCCAGGAATTACCACCAGAAGGATCAGTGGATCGCCCGGATCCGGCAGTGCGAACATGACGGGGACGACATCACCCATCGCACCCTGGGAAAGCTGGACCGGACCTTCCTCACCCCCTTCGACCGCGAGGACATTCAGGCGCTGATGATGCGTATGGATGACGTGATCGACGAGATCGACGCGGCTTCCAAGCGGCTGACCCTGTATCTCATTGACGAGCCGACCGACTGGCTGGTCAAGCAGACGGACGTCCTGGTCCGGGCCGCGCAGCAAATCGGCCAGGCGGTGACCGGCCTGCGCAACCTCAAACACCCCCACCAGACGCAGAAATGCCTGGTGGAGATTCACAAACTGGAAAACGAGGGCGACGAGAACAATCATGCGGCCGTCGCCGAGCTCCTGAACCGCTCCGCCGACCCCATCTTGGTGATGAAGTGGAAGGAAATCTACGACATGACCGAACGAGCCATCGATGGATGTGAGGATGTGGCGAACATCATCGAGGCGATCATCATCAAGAACACCTGACAGGTCGGCCTGATGCTTACGTTGATTATTGTCATCATCCTGGTGGCGCTGGTGTTCGATTTTCTGAACGGATTCCACGACGCCGCCAACTCCATTGCAACCATCGTCTGTACACGCGTGCTGACGCCGGCCCAGGCCGTCATGTGGGCGGCCTTCTTCAACTTCATCGCCGCCTTTGTTTTCGGAACGCGGGTGGCGGATCGGGTCGGCAAGGGCATGATCGACACCGAGGCGGTGGACATCTACGTGGTTCTGGCCGGTCTGCTGGGGGCCATCATCTGGAACATTATCACCTGGTGGCTGGCCCTGCCGACCAGTTCGTCTCACGCCCTGCTGAGCGGCTATGCGGGGGCGGCCATTGCCAAGGGCGGCATGGGCGTCCTGATTCTTCCGGGCTGGATCCCGGTGCTGCTGTTCATCGTGCTCTCGCCGATCATTGGTTTCGTGCTGGCCTACATCAACGTGATCATCACGTCGTATTTGTTCCGGAATGCGCGGCCGCGGAAAGTCGACAGTCTCTTCCGGCGGCTCCAACTCGTCTCCGCGGGGCTGTACAGCCTGGGCCACGGGACCAACGACGCCCAGAAGACGATGGGCATCATCGTGGCCCTGCTGGTCGCCGCCGGCCCCCAGTACGCGGCCTGGACCGAAGGCGGCTTACATCTCTTCGGCCGACAGCATGAGATCGCGCTGTGGATTATCCTGTCCTGCAACGGCGCCATCGCCCTGGGCACCATGTTCGGGGGCTGGCGCATCGTGAAAACCATGGGCGACCGCATCACGCGACTTCAGCCCATCGGCGGCTTCTGCGCGGAGACGGCCGGGGCCATGACCCTGATCGGCACGGCCATCAATGGCATTCCCATCTCGACCACCCACGCCATCACCGGGGCGATCCTGGGAGTGGGCAGCGCGCACAATCCCAAGTCGGTGCGTTGGGCCTGGGGCGAGCGGATCGTCATGGCCTGGGTATTGACGCTGCCCTGCTCAGCCTTTATCGCCGCCATCGCGTATCTGCTGATTCACGGGTTCCTCTTGATCATAACCGGCGGCGGGGAAATTCCTCATCCCTCACCCATGTAAGACGAGGGGGCAGGCAGTCCTGAGGCGACGACGCCCGGCGAGGATCACCCCTCCCACGCCGATGCACGCGAGCGCGGCCGGTTCAGGGACCGGGAATTGTTGGACATCAAATGACTCAGGTAACAACCAATCCCCGTAGCGCAACCCACTGATAATGTCGATCTGCGTGCCGGGCGGCAGTGGATCGAAAGTGAAGCGAAGTACGGAACCGTCCACCTGAATGTCCAGGCCGGAGGGCACCGCCCCATCGGCTAGGATGGTCGCGGGTTCGACATAAGGACCGGTCAGCCGCCACTCAAACCCTGGCGCATCAATCCGCTGGGTCCAGCCCGTTCAGCTTCGCTGACCGGAGATCGTCAGGTGCTCGCAGACTCTAATGAAGTGCTGCGGCTCGACCGAGTTGCCCGGCCAGTGTCGCTCGAGGCGCATCCGCCAAGTCGGCCCGGAGGGATCAAGCTCCACCCCGATCCGGTCATTGGGCGATCCGATTTGTGTTTCCCATGTTTTAGGGGCTAATGGGGCTTGATACATCCCTTCGATCGTGTGGGTCGTCTCTCTCGGACCGCTCCCGCCGACCCCCTGGGCCAGGGCGGTCGTGCCCACTCCGACTATGAACAGAAAAATCAAACGCGAGGACATGGGCGATCTCCTTCCAAGAAAGGAAAACCTGCGAGGGCGGAGCGTCCTCCTCGATTGCTTCATTGACGCCAAAGGGCGTCCCTCGACCTGCTGAATGTACGCGAATCTCAGAAATGTGCTTCCTTCACGCACACCTGTTGTACAGCACCGCACCCCACTGGAGGATTCAAGCCAGGGCTTTAGGCCATCGTCCGATAAGAACCCCGGCACGCGAGGAGTCGGGGCTTCTTCTTGCGTTGGCTCGGCACACGCCGGGCAGGCGCCGCCGGTGTTGCCGGTCGGACCGGAGCCGCACCCGCGGCACGGGCCGAGGCGGGCGCGGCGGAAGAGCACCTGCGCTGATTCCGCCCGGGACTCTTGCTGATGTGACGGCTGAAGCCGTCTCCGTCGCTACAGAATAAACCGGCTCAAGTCCTCGTCCTTGGTGATGTCGGCCAACCGCTCGCGGACCTCCTGGCCGGTGATGACGATGGATTCGCCCTTGCGATCGGGGGCCTCGAAGGAGAGCGTTTCGAGCACTTTCTCCACGATGGTGTAGAGCCGGCGGGCCCCGATATTGAGCGTCGTGCGGTTGACCTGGTAGGCGATCTCGGCCATCGCGTCGATCGCGTCGGGGGTGAACTCCAGCTTCACGCCCTCGGTGGCCATCAGGGCCACCTGCTGGCGGGTGATGGCGTTCTGCGGCTGGGTCAGGATGCGGATGAAGTCCTCCTTGGTCAGGTCGGACAATTCGACGCGGATGGGGAAGCGGCCCTGCAGTTCGGGCATGAGGTCGGAGGGCTTGGTCACGTGGAACGCCCCGGCGGCGATGAACAGGATGTGATCGGTGCGCACGGGCCCGTGCCGGGTGTTCACCGTGGAGCCTTCCACGATGGGCAGCAGGTCGCGCTGGACGCCCTGGCGGGAGACATCCGGGCCGTGCTCGCTGCCGGTGGAGGCGATTTTGTCGATCTCATCGATGAAGATGATGCCGTTGTTCTCCGTCCGGCGGATGGCCATCTCGGTGACCTTCTCGCGATCGATGAGCTGGTCGCAGGCCTGCTGGAAGAGCACCTTGCGGGCCTCGCGCAACGGCAGGCGGCGGTTTTTCTGCTGCTGGGGAATGAGCTTCTCGAAGAAGTTCTGAATTTCAGGGTCCAACTGGTCCATGCCGAAGGTGGCCATCATGCCCATGGGCATGGCCTTCTCCTCGGCGACGATCTCCACGTCGCGGTCATCGAACTCGCCGGCCCGGAGGCGCTGACGGAATTTCTCGCGGTTGCGGTGGCGCTGCTGGGCCTCCGGGCTGTTGGGATCGTCGATGATCCGGGCGCTGCCGGGCAGCAAATGGTCCAGCAGGCGTTCCTCGGTGACCCGCTCGGCCTGTTCACGGACCACCTCGGTCTGCTCCTCACGAACCATGTTCAGGGCCAGGTCGAGCAGATCGCGGACCATGCTCTCCACGTCACGCCCGTGATAGCCGACCTCGGTGTAGCGCGAAGCTTCGACCTTTACAAAGGGAGCGTTGACCAGCCGGGCCAGCCGACGGGCGATTTCCGTCTTGCCCACGCCGGTGGGGCCGATCATCAGGATGTTCTTGGGCCCCACCTCGGCGGCCATGGACTCCGGGAGCTGGAGACGCCGCCATCGATTCCGCACGGCCACGGCCACCGCGCGTTTGGCTTCATCCTGGCCAATGATGTATTTGTCCAGTTCGGCAACGATTTGTTTGGGCGTTAGAGAGTTCATTGGGTTTCTATAAGAGTCAGTGGTTAGTTGTCAGTTGTCAGTTGTTGGGTAATTGGTCCTTGGTCCTTTGTTCTGGGTTCTTTGTCCTTTGGTCAGTTGCAGGAGATCCATGCCACGGGCAACTTGAGCCGCACAAACCCGAACAACTGACAAAAGGACAACTGACAACTGCCTCAGCCTATGGTCTCCACCGTAATATTCTCATTGGTGTAAACACAGATTTCCGCCGCGATGCGCAGCGATTCCCGCACCACCTCTTCCGCACTGAGCGTGGAATGCTTCAGCAGGGCCCGGGCCGCCGCCACCGCGTACATGCCGCCGGAGCCGATGCCGATTACGCCGTCGCGGGGTTCGATGACATCGCCGGCCCCGCTGATCATCAGGGAGGTCTGGGCGTCCACCGCGATCAGCAGCGATTCCAGGCGGCGCAGTATGCGATCGCTGCGCCATTCCTTGGCCAGTTCGATCGCCGCCCGGCGAATATTGCCCTTGAAGGCTTCGAGCTTGCCCTCGAACCGCTCCAGCAGCGCGAAAGCGTCCGCCGCGGAGCCCGCGAAACCGCAGAGCACCTTGCCCCCCGCCAGGCGGCGAAGCTTGTTGGCGTCATGCTTTACGGCCGTCTGGCCCAGCGTGACCTGCCCGTCTCCGCCAATGGCGCTCTGCCCGTCTTTCCTGACACACAGGATGGTCGTGCTGCGAATTCGATTACGATGGTTCCTCATACCCACGTTCACTCCTGCCAGACCCCCTGACCACCAGGGCGCCGCGCCCGCAACCGGGTGGGTGGCAATAGAGTATAGGAAAGCGTATGCTCAGGCGGAGTGCAAGCGGGAGTATAAATGACATGAGACGCAATTCCAGACACCGGACGTTTTTGATGCTCACGGTGGGCGTGGCCGTGCTTACGGTTGTGGCGTGTAATCGCCGGACCCAGCCGCAGCAGGCCTCGGAGAGCCGCCCGGCCAGCGCGCCGCACACGGCCACCTCCCCGGAGGAAGCGCCGGCCACGCAGCCGGCCACCCGCCAGCGCGAGGAGCTGCCTGCCTCGACCTTCGACACCCATCCGCCCTATACCGTTCAGTTGTACGTGCGCAAGCCGGAGGATAAACAGCCCGGCTGGCTGCGCGTCCTGGCCCTGCAGGACAAGGACAGCGTCGCCCGGGCCCAGGGCGTCTTCCCCCGGCAGAACATCATCGAAGTGAACACCGAGAACATTCACCAGATCCAGGTGGAGCTGGGCTATCTGCCCCTTGCGGAAGGCAAGCGCGTCGTGCTGCGCATCGACGGTCAGGGCATTGAGATCACTCAGCGGGATCGGCGCTTCATCACCCTGGAACGCCGCCCGACAGGCCGCTGGGAAGTCCGCAAGACCCAGGAATGATATTCATGAACGGGGGATCGCCATCAGCGCTCGTCCGTGGCCCGGACCTCAACGTCGATGAAATCGTCCTCCGGGCGATGCAAGCCCTCCGGCGTGAAGTGCATGATGCTGAACCGGGCCTGAAAGCTCCGCTTGAGCCAGTTGCGAACCAGGGCGCGGGTCGGCGGGATGAGCAACAGCAGTCCGGCCACATCGGTGAGCACGCCGGGGACGATCATCAGCACGCCGGCGACCAGGACCAGCAGGGCATCCAGGGTGGAGTCGCCCGGGAGCCGCCCCGCGGCCAACTCCTGCCGGATTCGGGTCAGGACCCGGAACCCCTCGTGCCGGGCCAGCCAGACACCCAGCAGACCGATGGCCAGCACGCCCAAGAGGGTGGGCCCGGCGCCGATGTGCCGGCCGATCCTGATGAGGATGATCACCTCGACCACCGGCACCAGCGTAAACAGCAGCAACAAGCGTAAGAGCATGTACATTATACCCTTGCGGCAGGGAGTATTCCGCGGCGGCAGGGGCGCGAAACGACTCTGGCGCCAACTTACTTCTGTTGAGCCTTCTGGCGCTCTTTCTCCTGGCGAACCAGGTCTTCCGGCTTGATCGGAGCGGGATGCTCCCGGCGCCACTGCTCCATGCCGGGCGGCTCGGGGAAGGCTTTGGCCGGATCCAGGTCATCATCGGCGGCGCGCTTGCGCAGGACGTCGGCCAGGTAGTCGTAGCATTCGCGCTTGACCTCGTCCTGCTCGCGCTGCCAGGCCCAGACGCCATAGATGACGGGGCGGCTTTCATCGGTGATGTAGTCGGCCAGGGCCTGGGCCCGGATCTGCACGAAGGGCGGCAGCGTCCGGCGCCCCTGCGGGTCTTGGGTCTTGTCCCCCTGGTACAGGTTGTAGACCCGGAGGGCATGGGCCACCTGGGCGCTGTATTCATCGGGCCAGCCCGCCACCAGGGCGTCATAGGACCGCGAGAGCATGGCGTAGACGGTGGTCAGACAGCCGTTGTACGTGTCCACCTTTTCGCGGATCTGATTGATGACGAAGGCTTCCATGCCATCGAGATAATCCTTCTGGGTCTGCTTGGTGTAATCGTCCTTGTAGGTAGTGGCCAGGTAGTCGAACCACTTCTGGGCGTCACTTTTCCGGCCGGCAAGCCAGAGCTCCACCACGGAGTCGCGCAGGAAGTTGATGTGACCGACCTTGAGCACCTCGCTGGTCCGGTTGGTCACGTCCTCGTTCTCTTCCGCATGGCGTTTGCCCAGTTCGAGGTACATGTTGTGCATGGCCTCGAGATAGCGGAAGTCGGGCGAGATGGTGAGGTGCGACTCCATGGGCGAATCGATGTTCAGGCGGAAGACGTAGCGCCCCGATTCGCGCAGCTTGCTCAGCGAGAACAGCAGCACGCGATCGGTGTTCACGATGTCGAACTCACGGGCGGTCTTGAGCTCCGTGGCCTTCTGCACCCCGTACATGGCCCAGTAAATGGCCTGCGAAAACGGCGTCCGCCAGTCAATGGGAATGGGTTTGGCGGTCTTGAGCTGGCTGGTCAGGTCGAGCATGTACTGGGGGTCCATCTTGTACTGCTCGCGGAGCACCTTGGCCCGCAGGTAGGCCAGCAGCGCATCGAACTCTTCCCTGGGCGCGTTGTCAAAGAAGGCGTAAAGCGCCTCGTACCCGGGCGAAACTTCGAACGGCTTGGAGCGGAGCACGGCGAGGCTCCTGGCGGTCGCCCAGCGGGTGTAATCGCGGAAGAATGTCTCCTCCAGGGGATGGTAGACGCGGTTGTTGTTCGTCGTGGCGTTGACGTCAATCCCCAGGCGGTTCAGCGTGGAGACCAGTTCGGCGACGCCGGGCCGGGCGGCCAGCAGCTCGGAGAGGGTCTTGGGGGCCTCGGCCACCGGCCGGAACCAGTTGATCGTCTCCTCATCGGACACGCCGGCCGGCGGGGCGCCCAGGAGGACCTCCATGTTGGCGGCCCACTGGCGTTTGTAGAAGTGGTGATAATCGTCGAGACGGTCGCCGACCTTGTGGAACCAGATCCAGGCCAGTTGCTGATAGAGCCCGGCGAAGCGGTCATTATTGGGAATGCCCTCGTCGCGCAGCAGGCGAATGCCGTTGTAGACCCATTGCCAGCGTTCGCGGGGGGTATAGGTGCCCACCGAAATGTTGTAGGACAAGTCCCAGGCGCGGTTGACCCAGACGGAGGGAAAACGCGGCTGGAGGGTGCAGATCCACTTGGCCAGAGTCTGAGACTGGAAGTATTTGCCTTCCTGCTTGAGGTTCTCCGCCCTCATCCACAGGTAGATGCTGGTCAGCGCCCGGACGGGACCGCCGGCCGCTCCCACCAGGCCGTAGACGGGCGGCAGATCCTTGTACAGATCGGAGTGCGAGACAAGTTGCAGATCGCGGCGCTGCTGATTGATGGGCGTCTGGAGCGCCGCGGCCAGACCGATGCAGAGGACCGCGCCCAGCACGGCCCCGAGCTGCACCATCCGCACGGAGCGTTCCGCCTGCACGCGGGCAAGGACAAATCGGCCGTGTTCGCTTTCTACCGCGGTTGCCATGATCGATCCTCTACGCTCCCTCCCGGGCCAGTTCGCGCTGAGTCAGGAGCACGCAGCCGAGGACTCCCAGAATAAGACACCAGAACACAGCCAGGCTCGCGAACGAGATCAGCACCCACATCAGCGGTACCAGCCGGCCGTCGGCGATGTTGCCGCTGGCGTCATACTTGGAGAAATTGGGCATCAACCACACCACGGCTTTGCCCAGCGGCGTCAACACGTAACCCAGCTTGAGCGATCCCCAGACCGGGTCCCTGCCGTACGGCCGCATGGTGGCGGCGTCCAGGGCCTCAGCCAGGAAGTTCGACATCAACGAGACCAGGAACACGAACAGAGTCAGGACGAAGGCCACCGGGAAAGAGACGAAGGTGGAGAAGAACAGCCCGATAGCGGCCACGAAGGCCAGCCGGCACCAGATGATGGCCAGGGCCCGCACCAGGTTCCAGTGGAAGGTGCCGAGCCCATAGAGCAGCTCGAAGCTGTCATTGCCCTCGAAGATCATGGTGTCGCGCTCGTTGAGATTCTGCATGCGGAAATAGAGCGTTCCTTCCGCATTGACCGCTGAGACCGGCACGACCAGCATGGTGACCCGCTCGGTGGGGATCTCCTGCCGGACGACGTTGGTGAGCGTGTTCACATCGTTCGGATCGCCGGCCTGCCAGAGCACGGGCCAGACGATGTCATCCACTCCGCTGGGGCTGTTCGGCTTGATGCGAATGTGCAGCCAGTCCTGCTTTTCCCGGTCCACCAGGAGGTTCCGGAACACGTAGGTCTGATGGCCTCCGCGCGGCCTGAGCGATCGCCAGGTACGCTGGAGCTCCTCGAGCTTGGTCCGGCGCCGCTCTTCGACCTGGTCGGCGGTCAGCTTGCCGGTCTCGCGTTCCTTGCGGACAATCTCATCGGCCTGGGCGGCCAGATCGGGGGGCTCCGAGAGCGGGATGCCGTGGCGGACCTTGATGACTTCCTGCTCCACGGCGATGCGATCTTCTTCCGTAGTGGGCTGGCTCTTGAGGTACCAGGTGAAACCCCAGACGGCCGCCCCGCTGAACAGCAGCAGGCCCACGTTCAGCACGCCGATGCCCACCCACTTGCCCACGAAAATCTGCCAGCGCGGGATCGGCTTGCTGGTGGTCATGAAGATCAGCTTCTTGTTGATCTCGTTGGGCAGCGTGAAGGCGGCCAACCCCACGGTCAGCAGGCCCAGTCCCAGGCCAATGATGGTCAGCGTGACCTGGAGATAACTCTGCACCCGGCTCTTGAGCGTGAGCCCGTCGCCGGTGATGGCCGGCGGCAGGGCGAAGATGAGCAGCAGGATCACCAGCACCCAGGCGACCACGATCTTGTAGTGCAGGGCCTCGGCCACGGTCTGACGGGCCACGGCCCAGATCCGCGAGCGGGGAAACAGCAGGTCAACCAGCAGCCAGGCCGCGAAGAGGCCCAGTCCGACCAGCACCATGGCCAGCAACTGGATTTCCCAGCGAATGATGCTGATGATCACCGCGCTGATCAGGGCCGCCAGCAGCATCAGCCCCAGACGACCGCGCCAGCCGGCCATCAGCAGCATGCGCAGACGCCGCCACCAGCGAGATCCCGCGGCGGCGAACTCCAGCAGGGTCAGAACCGCGAAAAGAGCTCCCAGCACCGCCAGCGGCAGAAGCAACAGCCCGCCGGTCTGGGGAAAATAACCCTCTGCCGGACCGAACGGCAGGATCGCGCCCAGAACCCGTCGAACCCAGTTGAATGCCAGCAGGTGCAGGGCGATCCAGATGCCCGTCGAAGCCATGACGCTGATGATCAGGGCCCCGAGGCAGCGGCCCGCCTCTTCGGCCTCGCGGAAAAAGCCGCGAACGCCCTCGCGCGAGAGCACGGCGTCCACCCCGAGGAGAAAGAGCGCCAGGCCCGCCCCGTACAGAGCCAGGACCGCGGCGACGGGGTTCATCCACAGGAGAGCGGCCACCGCCGGCCCAATAGCCAGGCCAACGACAACTGTCAGCAGGTAAGTCATGGATCGCGGCATGGGGGCTATTCCTTTCCGCCCTCAGGACGGCCATCGCCGCGCACGAGCTGATCGATCAACCCGCGATCGACCTGGTCTTCCGCCCCGGTCGAGGCCGGCTCGACGGCCGCGGGAGTGTCTGCCGCCTCCTGGGTCGGGGCCGAGACCAGTTCGTCGATAATGTGCGTGGCCGGCGCCTCCGCTTCGGTCTCGGCCGGCCGGGCGGTCTTGGACTCCTCGTGGAGTGGCTTGTCCGCCGCACTGACCAGCGAAGCAACCAGGTCCTCCCCTTCCGTGGCGCCATCGGCCAGAAAGCCCGCGATGCGGCCGGTGGACACCGCGCCGGAGGTCTGCTGGCGCGCCTTCTGGGCCTCGCTGACCACCCGCAGGAAAAACGTCTCCAAGTCATCCGAGGGGGCCGTCACGCTGAGCACGTGACGCTCCTCCTGCTCGACCAGCTCCTGGATCCGCTTGATGGTCGCGTCACTGAGCTTCTCGGTGGTGATCTGGGTCAGGTTCTGGCGACTGAGCAGCTCGTGGGTCTCGCCCACGGTCTGCTGCCTGCCGCCGTAGAGGATGGTCAACCGCTGGCAGACATCCTCAACGTCGGCGAGCTGATGGCTGCACATGAGGATGGTCTTGCGCTTGTCGCGGTTGAGCAGGGTAATCAGGTTCTTGATCTCGCGGGTTCCGATCGGGTCCAGGCCGGTGGTGGGCTCATCGAGGATGAGCAGATCCGGGTCGTTGATCAGGGCTTGGGCCAGCCCCAGCCGGCGCTGCATGCCCTTGGAATACTCGCCGACCTTGCGGCGGGCTTCCCGGGTCAGACCCACCATGTCCAGCAACTGCTCCACCCGCTTGTTGCGCTCCTGCCGGGGGATCTGAAACAGCCGCCCGTAGTAGTCCAGCGTCTCGCGGGCGTTGAGAAACCGATAGAGATAGGTCTCTTCGGGCAGGTAGCCGATGCGGCTCTTGACGGCCACATCGGTGGGTGGATAACCAAAGATGCTGATGCGCCCGTGGGTGGGATAGAGCAGCCCCAGCAGCATCTTGATCGTCGTGCTCTTGCCGGAACCGTTGGGCCCCAGGAGGCCGAAGACCTCGTGAGACTGGATATCCAGGTCCAGCCGGTCCACGGCGACCACCCGCGGCCGAAACCACCAGTCTCGAAAGACCTTGGTCAACCCGGCCGCTTGAACCACTGCTGTTGAACGTGAACCCATATCGTCTGCCAATTCGTTAGTGAATCAGCCAGGAATCAGAGACTCCCGGCGGCCGAAGATGGCGCGACGGAGAGGGAAAGCGATGGAGAGAAGCAACTACCTGTCCTTGCCTGTCTCTCCATCTCTCGTTCTCCCCATCTTTCCATCTGTTTCCTACTTCTTCTCCGTCTTGCTCTTGAGAGCGGCCCGTTCGGCCTCGCGGGCCTGGACGGGGTCCTTGTTGAACCAGAGCATGACCTGCTTGTCGCCGGCGGGCATGAGCCATTTGCTGACGCCGCTCTGTGCAAACAGCTCGCTGATCGCCCGCTGGCGCAGCCGCTGGCGGATCAACTCCTTGTTCTTCTGGTATTCGGGGGCGGTCAGCACCGCTTCGAAGAGCTGTTTCTCGGCCTCGGCCCGGTTGATGATCTCCTGTTTATGGCTTTGAGCCATTCGGATCCGGCCGCCGGCCTCGCCCTGGGCTTCCTCGACCAGGATGCGATTGATCTCCGCGATCACAGCCTGGCGCTGAGCGGCCTCAAGTTTCTGGTCCAGCAGCCCGATCTGCTCGTGAAGCTTTTTCCAGGCCTCGCCGGCCACGCCGTTGAGTTTCTTGGCCTGTTCACTGAGGGCACCCTGGATGGAATCGCGCTTGGTCTGTTCGGCGGTGGAGACGTTGATAAAGGCGTCCTTGGTCTGCAGGGGATAGTAGGACTTGGGGGCGGTCAGATCGACAAGGCTGATGCCGCTCTCGATGAGGTCCAGCGCGTCCTGGGCTCGCGCGCGAATGCGACTGGCCACCTCCTCCTTGCCCTTCCACAATTCGTCGATGGTGCTGCGGGCGGCTTCGGCGATGGCCGCGTTCTCCAGCACGGAACGGATGAGCGACTCCTCGCTGGAGACGTTCTGAACGAATTTCTCCGGGCTGGTGATCTCATAGCGGGCGACCAACTGCAGATGCATGATGCCGTGATCGCCGGTCAGCAAAGCCCCGTCCTTGGCCGGATCCAGGGTCATGCTGCGCGGGTCCAGATCGCTGAGCGGCTTGAGTTTCTCGCTCTCGGAAAGATTGATCCAGAAGCTGTTCAGCTCAAATTCCTTGGGGCTCATCCGCACCCGGATCTTCTCGTCAATGGGATATGGCCAGGCGAAGCGCAGGCCGGGGCCATAGTTGTGGCGTATCTCGCCGAACCGCTGAACGATCACGCGTTCGTCGGTGCCCACGCTGAACACGCCGCTCAGCAGGAACAGCACGACCAGCACCAGCATGATCACCTTGAGCACGCGGAAACTGGCCTTCAGCGCGTCGGACAGCGACTGGCTGGCCGGGTCCAGCGGTTCCTCGATGACGTTCAAGGCGTGATCGTGCCCGCAGCAACCATCGTGGCCGGCGTGGGAATCATCCACATGCGGTTTGTGATCATCCATCAGCGGTGGTTCGAGTCGGTTTGTCATACCTTTGTTACCTTCTCATTTTCCCACATTCTTCGGGGCTCATATGGCACCGGCGTCTGGCCGGCCCTCGGGGGGGCGTCTTGCCCGCCTGCTGCCACTGATAGCGGCCGGGCTCTGTACCGGCCGTCGGAGGCCCTGAACGGCCGGTACAGAGCCCGGCCGCTACACCAGGAAGTTACCGCGATTCCACCATTTCCGGGGACACCACGCTCAGCCGGGCGGTGCCGGCCGGCCGGGTGGTCGGCCCAAGCGCCCGCACCGGCGGCTTCTCGGGGATCAGATCAAACGGCGGCTGCTCGGCGTCCAGGATGATCGTGGCCCGCTCCTTGAGAATCTTGCCCAGGTTTTCCAGCTTGAGCAGGAAGATGGCCAGGGCCTCGTCCTGGTTGAAAACCTTGTTAGCAGCAACGGCAGCGGCCTGGCCCTCGGCCACAATCTGGGCGGCCTTCAGATCCGCGAAGGAGAGAATCGTGTTCGCGATGCTCTCCGCTTCCTTCTTGATCCGCTCGGCCTCGGACTGACCCTCGCTGGTGTACTGGTCGGCCTGGGCCTGGCGTTCCTTGCGCATGGCATCGAACACCTTTTCGGTGACCTGGCTGGGCAGCGCCAGCTTGTCGATCCGAATCGCCTCCACGCGGATGCCATACAGCTTCTTGGCCGGCTCCTGCACCTTGGCCAGCAGTTCCTTCTCGATCTGGTCGAAGCGCAGTTCGTCGGGATTGACGGAGACCAGTTGGCTGAACGCGTAGTTGCTCAGAACCGCTTTCTGATCGTTGCGCACACGCTGCCGGAGGTTCTCCTCGGCGGTCTCCATGTCCCGGCAGATCCTGTTGAACTCGAACGGATCATCGATGCGCCATCCGACTGACGTGGAGACGATGACCGTCTTCTTATCCGCCGTGGAGGTCTCCTCGCCGGTGATCGGCGTGATCTGTACGCGGTTGTCGTACAGATCGACCTTCTGAATGGGCCAGGGCCACTTCCACTTGAGGCCGGGCTCGCGGACCACACTCTCAGGCGTGGCCTTGTCGAAGGTTTTCACCACCGCCACCTGGGTGGACCGGACCTGGTACGTGACCATGTAGAGCCCGAGGATCACGACCAGCAGGACGCCGGCGATCATCGAGGGCAGGCTGCGTTTCATAGGCTCGTTCACTCCGTCAAGTCAGACAACCAAAAGCGTCTTGTTTCCGTTCCACGTCGCGGCCGACCGGATACCCGGCCGTGAAGCCTGGCAGGCCAGCCGTCAATTCTCCGTAGCGACCGGCCTCCATACCGGCCATCAATTCCCTGTAGCGGCCGGGCTCTGTACCGGCCGTTCACTCTCTAACGACCGGGCTCCGTACCAGCCGTCATTTCTCTGTAACGGCCCAGCTCTACACCGGCCGTTCACTCTTCTCTGCAACGGCCCGGCTCCATACCGGCCGTCCGGTTCTCACCGTTCCGCGCCCGGCAGGTACGCCGACCGCGACCTCCCCTTGCACCCTTTCGCACTCTCTCCCCTTCACACTTTCCCCACCTTCACATCCTCTCCCCCTCACACTTTCTCACCTTCGCACTTTCCCACCTTCACACTCTCTCACGTTCATCACGTAAGGCCCCTCACGGCTTCTTCTCATCCGTGGCGATGTCCAGCGGCGCACTCAGCGGATCCTGGAGGTTAATCTGGAACATCGGCAGCTCGTAATGTCCCTGCGAGGCGATGATGTACTTGCGGGCCTGGTCCATCGACGCGACCAGCGTCTCCAGGTACTTGCGCATCTTGAACACGGTGGGGGCCACCTTCATGGTGGCAATGTCCTGCTCGAAGGCCACCGCCTTCGCGCCGGCCTCATTCTCAAGCTGCCACCGCCGGGCCCGGGCCTCGGCCAGGCGCACCGCCGCCTGTCCGCCGATCGGATGGATCCACTCCTCCGCCTTTCCAAAGAACAGAGCGTGGACCTTGTCCCGGGCGGCGACGCGCTGCGCCTCGGTGGCCGTCGGGTTATGTTCGAGTTCGTTCATGGTGGTGATGGCCTCGGCCAGCATTCGGGCCTTTTGCACGTCCCCGGTCACCTCGGTCAGCTTCTTGTTGGCCTCGGCCCGGGCGCTGTTGATGGACGCGATTTTCTCGTGCTCCGCGCCGATCACCTTCTGGAAGTCCTCGGCCAGCTCCTGCGGCGGGTGCGCGCCCTGCAGACCGAAGAACTTGATCTCCACTCCCAGGTTGACGTTGGGATCATCGACTGACTTCTGAATCGCCTCCCAGATGGCCTTTTCGATCCGCTCCCGGTCGGTACCCATCAGCCCCATGACGTCGGCGCTGGCGCAATGCCGCACAATCTCACGATTGGCGATGGCCTCCAGCATCTTCTCGGGCTCTTCGTACCGCGTGAGCCAGGCCCAGGCATCCTCGACCTTGTACTGGATCACGCCGGCCACACGCAGAATGCTGACCGGCACGGCCTTGGCCTCCCGCTGGTCCGCCGGCCGGGTCTGGGCGACGGCGAGGCCGCCCAGGGGCGAAGAGGTGTCCGCAGCGGGCTGGGTGTCGGCGTCCTTCTGGCTCCGGTCGAAGTGCTGGACCAGCTCCGGCGTAGCCAGCAGCACCAGCAGGTGTGGCTCCTGGGAGTGCTCGTTGGTCCAGAGGATGAGTTCGTCCTTGTCCTCCTTTTTCGCATCGGCCGCTTTCTTCTCGTCGATACCGATCTTCAACTCATGAATCTGATCCACGGCCACCTTGTGGGCCACGTCGATCGGCCAGGGCCACTTGAGGTGCAGGCCGGGTCCCAGCGTGTCGACGACTTCTTTGCCGTCGACCATGCTGACGTATTTGGGCTTGCCAAAATGCTCAATCACGGCCTGCTCGCCGGTGTCCACGAAGACCAGGCAGCTCGCCGCGAACAGCGTCGCCACGGCAAAACCGATCAGCGGCACCACCGAGCGCTGCAGCAACTGGTAGAACCAGGTGGAGGACACGTCGAAGCCGAACTGGTAGTTGATGGCTTCCGCGATGGAGCGGGCAATTCCGCCCGGCTCGCTGAACAGGCCCAGGAACCGGCTGTCAAAGGACGGACGCGGCTCCTCGCCGGGGCTGCGCGGCCGGTAGAAATCGAGCACGAAGTTGAGGGCGAATTCCGCCGTCAGAACCATCAGCAGAATCCGCAAGATGAGAGCTAACACGCGCTCGGGCACGGGGTTACCGGCGGCCACGAGCACGGACAGGACCGCGGCAACGGCCACCAGGGAGAGCGTGACGCCCATGAGATAGCTGGAGCCGGCCCGCAGCATCTGCCATTCGCGATGCCGGGCCATGCCCACGACGTAACGGGAGAGCAGGAAGGTCAGGAAAGCCGCACCGCCAATAAAGGCGACAAGCAGGCTCCCGTTTTGTAAGTTCTGAATTTCCGGCCAGTTGGACGAGCGGAAGGGCTCGCGCCAGCTCCACGCCCACCCCAACAGCCCGCTGGCCAGCAGGGCCCCCAGGGCCAGGACCGTGAAGATGGGCAGGATCCAGCGATACATCCAATGGAGCCGTCGCCGCGCCAGCAGCAGACGTTCTCCCTGGGTATCGAAAAGGGCCTCGCCGCCGAGGCCGCGCTCGCGTTCCCGGCGGAGCTGCTCCGTCTCGAAGTCCTCATCCTGGACCAGTTTGCGCTGATGGTAGACCAGCAGCAACGCCGTCCAGATCAGGATGCCCGCCCCACTGAGGCGAAGCACCGCCATGATGGACTGCGACTGGCTGTAGGACCACAGGATGATGAGAAACACAGTCAGCAGGACTTGGAAAACCAGCCCTGCTAAAGCCACATTTCGCGCTCTGCGTTCAGGCTTCTCGATGATCATGATGTACGGTTTCTCTCGTTTCCTATCTGCTGCCCCCCGCCAAGGGGCGACACGCTACGCTCAGGGAAGCCCCGGCCGGCATCGCTGATCGGGGTTTTTCGATCGAAGTTTGTCGAAGTTGCACGACCGGTAGACGACCGGGCGGCGTAATTTACAATAAGCTCTGCCCGCTGCCAAGCCGCGGAGCACTGGTCACCCCCGGACGCCGGATGTGCCCGGGGTTGCGTAAGTCACTTACTCGACAAGAGCTAGAATCATACGCCATGATGACTAAACTCTGGGGCATCGTTGTTAACAGCTTCACCGAAACCATTCGCCAGCCCATCTACTTCTTTCTCGTGCTCCTGACCATCGGGGTGCTGGCCTTGAACGTTTCGCTGGCCATGTACACGTTGGAGGTGGACAGCAGCAACCCCAACTTGGCCGGCGACACCAAGATGCTCAAAGACCTCCAGCTTTCTACGTTGCTGCTGTCGGGTTTGTTTTTAGCGGCATTCAGTGCGGCGGGGATTCTCTCCCGGGAAATCGAAAATAAGACCGTGCTGACGGTGGTGAGCAAGCCGGTGGGCCGGCCTTTGTTCCTGTTTGGCAAGTTCGCGGGGTTGATGGGAGCCATTGCCCTGGCCTTCTATATCTGCGGCATTGTGTTCCTGCTGACCATCCGGCACAAGGTTCTGGAGCGGGCCAGCATGGATCTGGACATGCCGGTGATCATTTCGGGGGTCTCGGCCCTGGCCATCAGCCTGTTTGTCGCCGCATTCTGTAACTATATGTATGACATGCACTTCGGCACGACCGTGATGGCCCTGCTGCTTCCCCTGATGACCATTGCATTGGCCATTGTGGCCCTGGTGGACCCCGAGTGGAAGATTCAACCGTTCGGCAAGGATTTCATTGACGGGCAATTGATTGGGGCGGCGGTTCTGGTTTTTGCGATGATCATGATCTTAACCGCGGTGGCCGTCGCGGCCTCCACGCGCTTCGGCCCGGTCATGACCTTGGCCATCTGCGGCGCTGTTCTGGTTATCGGACTGACAGCCGACAGCCTCTTCGGCCAGCATCGGACTTTCAGCAAGCTCGCCCAAGTCGCCTACTGGATTTCCCCTAACCTCGCTTTCCTGTGGATCTCCGACGCCCTGACCCAGGGCAGCCAAGTGACCTTGAAGTACGTGGGCATGGCCTTCGGCTACGCGATGTTGCTGGTGACGGCCTGGCTGCTGATCGGCGTGGCCCTCTTCCAGAAGCGCGAAGTCGGCTGACCGGCGGCCAGACGTCTCGCCCGCACTCGGAGGACGGACATCCCGCCCGCATTCGGAGGGCGGGCATCTTGCCCGCCTTGGCCAGCATTCAAGCAAAGTGACAGCGCGCCTTCCGCTCCCGCGTTCGGGAACGTGCACTTCCTCCCCTGCCTTGTCGCCCTTTGGCAAAGGCCCCCACCCGGGTGGCATATCCCCACGCCCGCACGCCGACAGGTGGACGTGTTGCCGCCAAACAACCTCAGGCAAGCTCAGCCGCGGCCATGAAACCGAGTAGTATTCGCAGAGTCGCAGGAGGCGGCGCGTGAGCATGGCACCCGGCAAAGGGGAAAATCGTTAATTCCTGGCGGTTCCCTCGATCAATGAAGCCTCTTTTCCTCTTCCGGCGAGGGGGAAAGTACGTCATACCGGCACGGAATTAAACGCGCGGGACACGGAGCACATCGAACGGATTGAGCACCGTAATCTCGGCGTAACGGGTGAAATGAGAGTCGTTGAAGCTCAGGAGCTTCGGAATCTGCCGCTCCACCATCAAAGCGACCAGGCGGGCGTCATGGACGGATTTACCCACTACACCATACCTGACGACAATATCTTTCCAGCGCCCAAGCAGCGAGATGGGCTCAGGTTCAAGGCCAAACTGGCGTTCGGCAGCTTCCACTTGGGTCATAGCCGCCGCGGGCGTAAGCCCCAAGCCGGGGTACGGGGCGTCCACCGAACGGGTACAAACGGCATACATCTCATACAGTGCCTGTGAGCAAGTCACGAACTGCTCGCGATCGCGCCTGCGGAGCAGCGCAATAGCATCCAGCGCCGGCTGTTGATGTGGATGGCCGATTTGAATGAGCCGCAGCAGGACGTTGGCATCCACCAGGATCATTCCGGCCCCTCATAGATGCCTTCACGGCTGTCATCCGCCGGGCGGGTAATCCGCACACCATTGCTGGCCATCTGACGGAGGGATTCGAGCCAATCGTCAGTTTCTGCCGCCGCGGGTGACTGGTCCAAAATGGTGATCTTGACCCGGTGGCCGCGAAACTCCGGCCGGGACACAAGCTCTTCCCAAGGACCTGTCACTTCGATAGGCATGCATAATCTCCAAGCACAATGATATCATAGCTGACATTGATTGGTGGACCAAACCGGGGGCGGGCAAGAGGTCCTTGCAAGCAACTCTTGTCACCCCGTTTGTCTCATGGCGTCCCCTGCTTCCGGTACCACCGCACCGCCCTCGGGACATACGCCCGCCACGTCGCCGGGGAAGAAAAAGGGACATCACTGACTCACCCTTTCCTTCCGCGGCCGTCCGGTGTTTCTCAGCGTAAACAGCAGCCCCAGGCGCCCACCGGTCCGCTCGACCCACGCTGGCGCCCTACGACCGGCCCCGATTCACGTTGGTCCGCAGCCGCCGGGTAACATGTCCACACGCCTGTACTCGGACGGGTGGGCATGTGGAAGTCAAACAGCGTCAGGCATACTCAGCCGCGGCCGCCAAACCGAGTGGTATTCACCAGGTCACAGGAGGCCGCGGCTGAGCATGGCACCCGGCCGGTCGGTCGGGAGCGAATGGAGTGTTTTTCTTCCGATTGCGGACGAACCTTCTCCGCGCCCGCGGGGGATTGCGTCAGTTACACCTGGTTAGCCCCGGGAGAAGCCGGTCTTCACGGCATGCTCTGCACCGGCAACTTCTTGGCCGCCAGGCCGAGCATGATCAGCGACACTCCCTGCAGCAGCATGTCGATGCCCACGAACAGCCCGATGACCCACAGTGCCGATGCGGGCCACTGCCGCCAGATCATGATGCCCAGCACGAGGGAGACAATGCCGTTGAACAGAATCCAGCCCCAGTGCGGGAAACGTTCGGAGACGGCCGTCACGATCCGGAAGATGCCGCTGATGATCAGGAACATCGCGATAAGCAAGGTCAGCGTGAGCATCGCGATGCCCGGGTTGGCCACGATCATGAACCCGATGACCACGTAAACGACGCCGATCAGCAGGTCCATGAAGAAGCCACGCCAGCTCCGGTGCCAAAGGCCGTGGACGACTTCCAGGATGCCGCCGATGATCAGGAGCCAGCCGAGGAAAACGCTCGTGACGAGCGTTGCCACCAGCGGCACACCCAGGGCCAGTAGTCCGAGGATCGCCAGCACGGCTCCCAGGATCACGAGCCAGAGCCAATCCCGCCGCAGGTCGCTTGAAAGAAACGGCTCTGCATGCGGTCGTATCGGAATTTCCGCCATGACAGTTACCTCCTGAATCTGATGAGATCTCAGTTACTATGCGTCTACTACGCGTCTCAAATTCCGGGTGTGACACTGTTTCTTGATAGAGCCGCCCGGAAGCTCCTGTTCTAATCAGGCTTGGCGGTCGGCCCGACCGGCGTGCCGGTGATGGTCGGTTCGCGCATGACTTCCGGCGGCTCCCAGGAGCCGTTGAGGAAAGCCTCCTTGGGCCAGTACATCCGCAGCATCAGGACGAACCTGCCGTCAGGCGCCGGCAGCCAGTTGGACTCTTTGTCCTGGCCCGGGTTGTCCTTCTGGATGTACATGACGATCGAGCCGTCGGGGTTGGCTTTGAGATCATCCCGCTGGCTGAGCGTGTAGCGGTTCAGCGGGTTCTCCACGAAGAAGAACTGGTCGTTGTACATGGTCAGCGACCAGAAGCCGTTGACCGGCGGCAGATCGTCCTTGCTGGCAAAACGCCAGACGTAGCGGTTGGCGGAGGCATCCAGGGGCTTGCCTTCGGAATCGACCGTGGCCGTCGGGTAGCAGGCGTCCTCGGCGAGATTGGCGCCCAGGCCGGCGAAGGCAATGGCCGAGCGGAACAGGTAGTCCGTGCCGTACTCGCCGGTCATGGTGATCTGCCAGCCGTTGACCCGCTTGCCCACCCGCGGGATCTCGGCCTGGATCTTCTCGAGGCCGGCCCGACAGCCGTCTTCCATTGCCTTGGCCACCGCCGGGTCGAGCTTGCCGACGTCAAACTCCCGGCCGGGGACAATGCCGAGCCGGGCCAGCTTCTCGACCATGGGGGCATCCGCTTGGGCCGGCGGGTTGTCCTTCATCAGCATGGCCAGTTTGCTGAAGAAGGCCTTGGCGTCCATCCGGTTCACCTGCTCGCGCGGCGGCGTCTTCATGTCGATGCTCGGATCGACCTTGCCCTCCGGCGCCTGGTATTCCTTGCCCCACGCGCTCAGCGGAGTGAGGGCCAGCTTGTCCTGGAGCGCCCACACGGTCTTGTAGTCTTCCGGCGTGCCGGAGCTGTAAATCCGGCCAATGATCCAGACCATGTTGGTCGGTGACTTGAACTCCTTGACCCCCTCGGGCAGCTTGCCCGTCCAGCCGGGGCCGGTGATGGCGAAGTCCCCCTGCTTGACGCCCGTGCGCTTACCCGGGGAGGCGAACACGTTGGTCCAGCCGTCCAGCACCGGCATGAGGTAATACCGGTCGCCCATGTCCGGGATGTGCAGAACGTACGGCTCCTTGCTCAGGTCGAGCCAGGCCGCTGAATAAAGGGTGTCGGCGTTCGGAGCGGTTACGTCTCTGAAGGAGGCCTTCGGATATTCTCTCAGGTTGACGAACTGGCCCATCGGCGCGTGGTTGGCTTCCGGCTTCGCCGCATTGGTCATGACCCGCCGGGTGGTGTCCATGGTGATGAGCGGGTAGCCGTAGATGTAGGCCTGGGTCGCGAGGTCGCGGGCTTCTTCGGGGGAAAGCTTCTCCGAGGACGGCCCGACCGGCGTGCCGGTGATCCGAGGCTGCTCATCCAGAAGAGCCAGCGCCTCGGTGAAGCGCACGGTCACGTCGTCGCCCTTCTTCAGGGCCCCCAAATCGACGTCGGGGCCGACCTTGAAGGTTCTCGGTTTGCCGGCCACGCCCTCCAGGGTCAATGTCCGGTCAGTAGGATCGATGGTTTCGATCCTAGCGGTGATTTCGGCGGTATCAGCCATAACGACGCCCGGCCTGGCTCCCTTGGGCGCCAGGGCGACGACCGCGGCCTCGCCGGCACTGGGCGGGGCCTCGCTCTTTCGCACGAAGACGGCCACGGATTCGAGCAGCCGGGCGTTGATCCTGTCGCCGACCTGTATCTGATCGAGGTTGACCAAGTCCTTGCTGAGCTTGTAGGTCTTTGTCGTCCCGTCCGGAGCTTTCAGCGTCACCGTTCGGTGGTCACGGTCGATCGCCTCTACCGTTGCGCTGGTGGAGACGGCCGCCACGGCGATGCCCGCCGGTTCACCGCCCTGACCGCCGGCTTCGGCCTGCTCAGCCTTATCCTCTTTCTTGCAGGCCGCCCAAACCAGCAGACCTAAGGCCAGCGCCCCCACTGTTGCCCGTTTGAATCGTCCCAGTGTCATGATTCATCTCCTTGTGATAGCTAGAGATATCTGACCGAGGGGTCGGGCGAATGACTCTCCACTCACGCCGGCCGCGCCACCGGTCGAGTCACCATGAACCAAGGACACGCCGATGGCCATCGTGCCGTCAGCGAGTCGGGATGGTTTTCACCGTTTCTGGCTTCCGGCTTTCAGAACGGTTGGAGAAGAAGGGGCGCAGCTCATCCTTACGCCCACCCAGTTGGGGTTTCATCACCGCTGGTTGATTCGTTGATGCTATGCACCCGTCGCACCCGCGGTCCAGTCGAACTTTGCCGGCCGCGTGGTCGTCAAAGTGTGATTCACGAGCGGCCCCGGGTTAATGCGATACTGTTGCCGGGTGCTATTCCCACACGCCTGTACTCGCATGGATGGGCTGTTGAGGTGAAACAGCGTCGGGCATGCTCCGCCGCGGCGGCCAAAGCGAGCGGTATTCGCAGGGCCGCAGGCGGCCGCGTCCGGGCATGACACCCGGCATCCTGCTGGAGGATGCGCTCTCCTGGGTGCGGAATCGTCACTCGGCGCCAACGGCTTCCTCATACGCTCGCAACCAGGCCCAGTGCCCAAACCCCCGCTTCTCTGGCTGTTGAAGCTCGGCCGCGCTCAACGTGGGAATGACACGATAGGAAAATGTCAAGGTCTCGTTCACCTCGCGAATGAATCGGCGATATGGTGGCCAGTCTTCTTTTCGAAATCCCGGCATCATTACGACAAAGCCACTCTTATCGCCGGTCAAGGGTGGCAGGAATACGACAAAGCAACGGAACCGCTTCGGCCGGGTAAGTACCGCAACCGTGCCAACGGGCAGTTCAGGGTTCGACTCAAGTGATATCACAGCTTTCTGGACCACCGGATCGCTCAGTTTACCTCTGAGAATCGCTCGCATCTTATCCGCGTTAGGGCACAGCGCGTACTCGTACCCGAAAGACTGAAAAAGCGTTAACACCGCGGAGTGAATCATCTCCGCTCCAAGCGCCGATGGATTGTAAAACCTGAACGTGAGCTCTCCCTCAAATTTCCCGGCACTCCGACAAATGTATTCGAGAGCGCACTTCTCATGTGCTGGATTGGTTCGTCTCGCAATAACGCGAAAATGCCAGTTTGAGCCGGTCTTCGTCATCTCGACTCCGAGACTTGCTTCACCAAGCGACATTCGCGCGGGTAATGCCCTTTGTCCCGCCAACCAACGGTGATACGCCAGCGCATGGGCGTAGGCCGAATCAATCTTGCTTCCAAAGAAGTTGTTACACTCAGCACATGTCAGAACAACGTGCTTACCGCCCACAGACTTTGGCACAAAGTGGGCAAGTGAAACCCAGCCATTGGCGTCCTCCGGCTTTTTGAATTCAATAACTCGCTTGCACAATGGGCAGACGAAGTGATTCGAATACTCGGGGAAGTAAATGGCGAGGTTAGCAGAAAACATGCGGACCAAGCGCAGCCGGGTTTTTCGGCCCCCGGAGTTGGTTGTGTTCGCCATTGTTTTCGTATCGTCCATGTTGGTAACCCCTCCCCCCCAATGCCCACCTGAAGCACAGCGCTGTGAGTTGGAATTGTTCGTGCTCGTAACGCCCTAAATCCGCGGCACGCCGAGGACATCGAAAGGGTTCAGGGCCGTGATTTCCGCAAACGGCGCGAAGTCGGCGTGTCATACCCAGGCCGTTCGCGCTGATCGGCCGGCTGCATACCACGTACATCTCGTAGAGGCTCTGTGGACTGATCACGAAATGCTCGCCGTCGCGTACCCTCAGCAGCTCGATGGCGTCCAACGCCGGCTGGCGGTGCGGATGCCCCGGTTAGGCCATCCGCAGGAGGATGTTCGTATCAACGAGGATCATCGACCGTTCCGGAATAGATGCTCTCCTGGCTGTCATCCACCCAGTGGCTGACGGGCTCATGGCTATCGGCCCAGGCATGGAGCGACTTCAGCCAGGGGTCTTCTTCGCGTCTTTCGCCCTCGTCCAGAACAATGACCCTGACCTTCCGCCCGCGAAGATCTTCGCGCCCGGCCAGCTCCTCCCATTTGCCTTCGATCACCTCGGCCATCATGCACCTCGCTGACAACACTATATCGAACGGCAGAGGGGGCAGCCACCTGTTCGGAGGAAGAGGGCGCCCTGTCTCCCGCCAGCGGGCGGTTACCGTCCCGGGGAGAGGAGTTGCCGTTCCACCAATGATCCGGCTTCACGAGAACGGCCGGTACGGAGCCCGGCCGCTACGACAAACACGGGGGCAACGGAGCCTGGCGATTACAGCAGGCTCTTGCGGCGGAAGAAGTAGATCAGCCCGGCGCTGACGGCCACCATGGCCGCGATGACGATCCAGAAGCCGTACTCGTTCTCCGCGGAGGGCCAGAGCGTCTTGAAGTTCATTCCGTAGATGCCCGAGATGAGCGTCAGCGGCATCATCACCGTGGCGAACAGGGTCAGCGTCTTCATGGCCTCGTTGGTGCGCTGCGACAGGGCGGACATGTACACGTCGCGGGCGCCCATAACCTGCTCGCGGTACAGATCGAGCATTTCGGTGGTCCGCACGAGGTGATCCAGGACGTCACGGAAGTACGGGCGGATGTTCTTGCCGATGAAGGCATATTCGCCGCGGGCCAACTGCCCGACGGCCTCGCGCAACGGCGTGATGTACCGGCGCACCTGGAGCAACTCGCTCTTGAGCGAGGAAATCCTCTCCAGCAGGGCGGATTCGGGATCGTTGAGGGCGGCATCCTCCAGCCCGGTGACCTCCGCCTCCATGCGATCCAACAGCGGTTGGTAGCCGTCGATGACCCCGTCCACGATGGTGTGCAGCAGGTGGTCCATGCCCCGGCCGAGGATGTTTTCCGGATCCCGGCAGCAGCGCAGACGGACGTTCTGGATGGAATGCATGGGCAGGTGGTGGATGGTCACGATGAACTGCGGCGCACAGAAAATGGCCAGCTCGCGGGAGCCGACGAACACGTGCTCCTCGTTGAGCAGAGGGCCGTAGAGGACCATGAAGATGTGGCCGTCGTAGGGGTCGATGCGCGAGCGCTGCTCGCCGTGAAGACAGTCCTCGATGGCCAGGGGATGGAAGTTGAAGGCCTCTCCGAGCAGCATGAGCGTCCATTCGTCGGGGGCCTCCAGGTCCACCCACATGTTCGCCCCGTCGCGCAGCGCGCGGGCCGCTTCGATCATCGAATCGGTGGTCTCAAAGGTGCCGTCGGGCTGTCGTATGTGCGCGCAAAACACGGGGATATTCTACGGCTGCCTCATTGGGCGGGGAAGGGACGAGGGGCGAGGGACGAGGGGCAAGAGGAGAAAAGGCAAGGGGACACGGGGACAAGGAGACAAGGGGAGAAGGGGACGGAGGGGTGGCGGATGGGGAGGTGGGGGGAGGAAGCTGGGTGGCGCCAGTTCGCAATCCGCGATTCATTACCTGGCCACTTTAACCAGCGTCCGCTCCACCTGACCCAGGCCGCCCTGGCCGCTGTCAAGCAGGGCGTTCAACAACCCGTTGATCGTGGTCAGGAAGTCGGCCATGTTGTCCAACCGCTCGCGGTAGACCCTGGCCTCCTGCTGGCGGTCATCCTCAAGCGTGGACATGTTGTCGGCTACGAGCTGCCGGCAACGACTGATGGTCTCAATGATCGGCTCGACCTCCCGCCGGCGACGCTCGCGAACGATGGTTTCGAACATTTCCCACACATTGGTCTGGGCGGTGAAGTACTCCTTGCGATCACCCTTCTTGTGGATCCGGGAAACCAGCCCCCAGTTGACGAGCTGACGAATGTTCATGCTGGCGTTGCCGCGCGAGATCTGCAGCGCTTCCATGATCTGGTCCGTATTGAGCGGCTCCGCCGAGATGTACAACAAGGCGTGCAACTCAGCCATCGTGCGGTTGATGCCCCAGTAGCCGCTCATTTCCCCCCACCGGCGGATGAACAGGGCCTTGGAACGCTCCAGCGCATCGTGCATCGCAAACTCCTTTTCAGAAGTATCTGAAAGATTGTAGCACGATGTGGCCGGGGGGCAAAATCGGATTGGTCAGTTGTCAGTTGTTCGTTGTCAGTTGTTGGGTCAGTGGTGCTTTGGTCAGTTGCGGGAGGCTCCCCTTGCTTCCTGAAGTTCTTCTACCTCACCGCGCTAAGTAGACGCAGAGGGCAAACGACAGGATCAATACCAGGACACTCAGAAGCAGGCCCGACCAGGCTTGGCTGCGGCGGTGCTGCTGACGCCAAGTAGCCCAACTGGCCGCTATGGTGCGAACCGTGTCTCCGCCGGGTGGGTCGAGGAACTCGATGTGCGTGTCGGCGGGCCACTCCTCGAAGACGATCTCCTCCTCCCAGATGGCCTGGAGCAGATCGGGCAGGCCGGCGAAGATCACGTGGCGGATCCGGCCCTGCCGGACCGCGCGATCCAGGTCGTGCAGAGCGCCGGGGGTGAACCACTTGGTCGTCTCGATACCACGCTGGGCCAGATGAGATTCCAGGGCGGCCTTGTGGGCGTCATCCGGGCGGCACACCACTGCGGGCAAAGCGGTCTGCGTTTGCTGAGTCATCATCCCCCTCCGTGCAGAAGCCACATGTTGAAGGTCAGTATGGTCAGGCCGACGACGCCCACGGCGCCGGCGTAGGGGTAAATGCTGGCCCCGACCAGCCACGGCGGACCGACGTAGCGGACCAGCGGGCGAAGGCCCATGATGATCAGGATGCCCCCGCCGTGCAGGCCCAGCGGCAGCCACAACGCGTCGGTGCAGGCAAAACTAACACACAGCAGCAGGCCCAGGGCCAGATGCCCGGGGAAGGTCCAGTGGCGTTTGACCCGGCGTACATAGTGCGCGCCGGCAAATACGACCATTCCTATTGCGACGGCCACGGCCGTACCGGTACCCGGACCCAGGGCGGGGCGGAGCGATTCGAGCAGGCCGGCCAACAGCATGGCCCGGAAGAGCAGCTCCTCGATTCCGGCTCCGATGACCGCCGAGAGCGGCACGCCGGCCAGCCTGGCGCCCAGCCGGCGAAGGTCACTCAACGATCGGAGGTAAATGTTGTCGGTGAACAGCCAGCAGGCATAGAGCAGGCCCAGGTAGATCAAGGCGGCGGCCACGCCGTGCGGCAGGCCAAAGACGCGCCAATCGAGGGGAAAGAAACGGGCGTAATAGTGAAACGGCGACTCTCCGCGCAAGAGCGGATAGGCGATCAGCACGGCCGCAAAGGCCGCGTTAGTGACCGTGCGATTGACGCGCTGGAGTGAGCGGGGCAGGTCGGCATGGTCAATCCGGAGGCGCAGGGGCTTGCCCACGCTGCGCAGGGAGAGCGCCTGGGTAAACCACATCACGACGAGCACCAGAATCAGCAGCAATAAGGCAAGCACGTAGGAAGTTCTCAGTTTTCAGTTCTCAGTTCCTGGAGCCGGCGAGTATAACGGGAATCGCCTCTGAATACCCGCGTCCAGCGTTTGTCGCCCCAGAGGAACCACAGGGCCGGGCAAGGCCGCAGAAACTCATCGACCATGAGGTCGGCGAACCATTGCAGCCGTTCGCGCGTGGCTTCCTGGCGCCAACCTTTCCGGCGTTGGGTAACGCACGGCGACACCGGGCCGTAGAACACCAACCGGATGGCACCGTCGCCAGCCGGTCTGGCCAGCACCGTGACCAGCGGGGCCTCGACCAGCAGGGACAACGCCGCCGGCCCCCCAGGCAGGTACACCTCGCGATCCAGCCAGCGCACCGGCACGCCGTCTTCGCGCTTCTGGGCCAGGTCGGGCGTGATGATCAGGATGCGCCCCTGCCGGAGCGCGTCGGCCATGACCTCCGCCCGGCGCGCGGGGTTGAGGATGTCGGGCGGTTCGGCGATGAAATCCAGCCCGGTGGCCCGGCACCAGGCTCGCTTGGCCTCCTGCTTGCGCGGATCGCGGGAATGACGCAGGTAGACGGTGATGGGCAGTTCCTGGTTGATCCGGGCCAGCACCAGCATGTAGTTGGACGCATGCACGCCCAGCAGCACGACACCCCGGCCGGGGGCGGCGGCCTCGCGCAGACGGTCGAACGTGTCATCGAGCAGGATGCGCTCGCGTACGAACCGATCCAGCTCCGGATGCATCCGCCCAGCGGTGGCGCCTTCGCGGTCCGCGTAGCGAAATACGCGCAAGACACCGGCCAGATGCGCAGCCGCGTAGGCGAAGTAGTCGCGGTGCGTCTGCGGCGAGTACATCCCCATGGCGCGCAGATTGTCGGCCACCATCCGCCCCAGCACGGGGACAAACGGCCCGGCACGGGCCACGCCTCTCTCCAGCACATCAATGACCCCCGGCGACAACCGCGGAGCGAGAGCTTGCGCAGTGCCGGTGAGGCGGGCAGTGATGAAGCGCCTGATATTCTGTGTCTTCATGTGTCGATCAGGCAAAAGGCACGAGTTTCGAGGCAAGAATGCGCCTGTCCCGGGTCACCAACGGCACTCCATGGACAATGCTGGTGGCGGCGATCAACTCGTCGGCCGGGTCGCTCTTGAAATCCAGGGACCGGATGGCTTTGCAAATCTCCAGGGTCAGCGGCCACACATGTACGCGCAGGATCACATCCACGACATCAGGATCGTCCAAGTCGAGGTCGATGCGGCCCAACTGAGAGAGCTTCGCCAATTCACAGAGGACGATCGCCGAGATGCTCCACTCATCTCGCGCCAGGAGTTGCTCTTCTGCCTGGGTTAGCTGACCCTCCAGGGCGTGGATCAGGATGTGAGTATCAAGATTCAGCATCCCAGTGTACACCCGTGGACATGATGTCGCCCTTGATCTTGATCTTGCCCTTCAGTGCGCCGATGAGTCCCGCAGACTGGGACCGAATCGGCACCAGCCGGGCGACCGGCTTCCCATCCTTGGTGATGAGGACTCCCTCGGCCTCGACTTCATCAAGGATGGACAACCACTGGTCCCGGAAATCTTCGGCGGCAATCGCTCTCATGTTTGTATTCTAAGCCTTCCGAATATCCACATCCAGGCATCAGGCCCACGTCAACGCGACCTCTAACCTTTCCCTGGCCTGAACCTTGGCTGGCGCGTCGAGACGCACCAGGGCGTCGCCGTTGTCGAAGCTGATGTTGGCCGGCAGGGCCGCGTCCTTGAGGCGGACCGCGCCGGTCACCGACGTCGCGCCCTCGGGCAGGCGGAAGCGCAGTTCGGCCAACTCGACCCGGCCGCCCAGCAGCGTGATCGCGTCGGTCTGCTTCCGACCCTCGCGGCGCTGCTCGAACCGGCCCCAGCCTTCAGCGGTGGTCAGCAACGAGCGATGGTCATCAGCGGAGAGTTGCGGGCGCAGGGCCAGGCGCTTAGCCGGTCCGTCGTAAGCGTAGCCTTGGGCGGCCAACAGCAACGACCAACTGCTCATGGCCCGCACGTAATAATCGCCACACTCGATCTCGTTCCAGGGGCTCTTCTTGAGCCCGTTGTAACGTTCGCGCGCGCCCCGCACGATGGCCAGGCCCTCGAGCGTCTGGCCCTCGTAGATCTTGTGCGCGGCCACTTGGTACTCTATGCCTGTCCAGATCTCGTCGCGGTAGAGAATGGGGTCCTGCGGCCGGCCGCCCTTGGGCCACGAGCCGCACAGGAGGCCCTTATCCTTGCCGTCCGCGAACTGCTGGAAGCGCTGCGTGCCCTGGAAGCCCTCCTGCGTCCAGAGCATGTTGTACTTGAAGATGGCCTTGAGGGCGCTTTGCACCTGCTCAACAGGCAAAATGTCGCCGAGGTTGAGCACACGGGCCCACCAGCCCCCCACCACCTGGTCGGACCAGCACCCTTTGCCGTAGCCGAGATTGATGTTGTCGGCCTTCTGGATGTAGTACTCGCCGTCGAAGAGCGTCTCGGCGATCTTTTTGCGGCCCTTCTCGTAGAGGTCGCGATAGCGCTTCGCGGCCGCGTCGTCTTTGCACAGCCGGGCCATCTCTTCGGCCGCGCGGAGGGCGGCCAGGTAGAGCGAACTAACGAAGGTGTTCTGGCCATAGATGACGCGGTCGTAGGTGTTGAACTGGGGCTTGTCCATGATGCCATCGACGTCGGAATCCCACTCGGTGATGGCAAAATCCATGGCTTTCCTGATCTTCTCCCAGTGTTCGTCGAGGAAACGACGGTCGGCGGACTGGAGATGCTCGCGATAGGCTTTCAACACGGCTCCGCACTGACCGTCGGCCACCGGGGGCGAGCCCTTCAGCGGCCGGTCACGCGGCACCTCTACGCGGTGGTGGATGCCTCCATTGGGTTGCTGATGATAGTCCAGCTCGGTGATGCGCATGTTGCGTTCGAGGGCCGGCCAGAGCTTGGCCAGCGTCTGCTCGTAGTTCCAGACGTGGTTGCAGTTCATGGGGCAACAGCCGCCGCCGGTCCACCCGCAGCCCTCAAAGCCGTAGAAAGTATCATCGCGCGTCCAGAAGCAGGTCGGCGAGCGGAGGATGGCCACGTTCGCCGCCGCGGCGTCCACCAGATATCGCGGAAGCGTGCTGTCGAACATGGCCTCGCGATAGGCGAAGGTGGCGGACCTGAGGTGTTCGAAGTCGGCGAACACCCGGCGGGCGACGTCCAGGGCGTCGCTGAACCAGTTGGTGTACATGTTGCCGACCGGCAGCGCGGCGTTGGCCGTCTGGCGCCAGGCGTTCTGGGGGTAGTACTGGTTGGGAAAATGCCAGCTCAGCACGAAGACGCCCGCGCCCGCCTCGCCGGCCGGCACGGTGGTCTCGACGCACAACGCGGCATTGACGGTCTGGCCGGCGTCAGTGGGGCCGGCCGTTTCCGGGGCCCGGCCTTCAGGGGGCGCGAGACGGCCGGTCTCCGCGAACTGCTTGAGTAGCACGCCGCGATCCGTCCAGCCCGGCAGCAGGCTTGCGGCGGGATGGGTCGTGGCCAGGCACATGCTGCCGTACGAGGGCGCGGCCTCCGGCAGGCCGACGGCCGGGCGGTACTCCACGCCGGCGATGGCGGCGATGAGCTGAAGGGCCTTGTCGCGCTGCTGACGGCGATCGACGCCGGCCCGCTGGGCGCCCAGTTCGAGCGGCACCAGCATGGCCTGGCCCTTGCCGATGTTGACCGCGGTCATGGGCTTGCCGACCTGCAGTTCCTTTAAGAGGCTATTCCAGGCGTCCGCCTCCTCCTGGGTAATGCGGTCGATCCACAGGTTGCTGAAGCGGATATCGTCCACCAGGATGTGGCCCCAGCCGCCGCCGCGGGCGTCCACGATCTCAAGTTGGCCCTGCCGGCCGACGAACTCGGCGACGTTCCAATCCACGCGCTCCAGGTGTTCGGTGTTCTTGCCGGTGGCGGTTTTGACCACCTTGCCGTCGATCTTGAGGTTGAGGCAACACTCGTTGGCGTACTGTCCGCCGCCGATGAGGAAAGAGATCTGTTGATGCTCAATAGTAAACGGCGGCGAGGTGAGCGTGCCGCGGACCTCGTCGTTGGGATTGAAGGTGTTGACCAGCCCGGCGCCCAGGTGGCCGGAGACCGGCTGCTGGTTGGCGTGAGTCCCGGTGCTGGGACCACCTTCGAAGGCGCCGCCGCTGGCCGTCCAGTCGGCGAAGCTGCCGTCGTCGAAGCTGGCGAAAACGGTTTCGATTCGGCGCACGCCGGGGGCAGCGGTGGACCGCACGGGCTCGGTCAGGGCATTGTTAACGCCGGAAAGCAGCAGACGGTCGCCGTGCTCACGTACACCCCGGACGATCTGGGTCAGGATGGCTCCGCCGAGGCGGCGCAGGTCGCCGCTGTTGATCCAGTAGACCATGCGGGCGGAGGGATTCTTGCGGGCGGCGCCCACGCTGACCAGGCGCAGGCCGGTCACGGGGGCCTCCGCCAGAATGGGTATATCGTGGTGATCGGCCAGCAGATCCACGGCGGGGGAGAGTTCCGCGGGTTTGCCGGTGGTGCTGCTCATGGCCACGGCGGTCAGGCCGCCGTCGCGGACGGGGGTGTTGACGTTGCCGCCGTAGGTGGGATGTTTGACGCCGGTGGATCGGCCAACGCCGGCGTGCCCGACCGCATTCTGGGCCGAGGCCAGGATGGAGACACGCAGGTCGGCGTCGGTCTTGTTCCTGGCCCGGATGGTGAAGATGGCGCAGGGAATGGCGGAGCTCTTCTCGTCCAGAGGGACCAGCGGGTTGAAGGCCTCCAGCTCGATCTCCGCGGGCAGGGCCGGATCGACGAAGCGCAGGGTCGCGATGGGATACTGGCCGGTGAAATGAATGTCGCCAAAGCCGGTGATCGCGTCGAGGGCCTCTTTCTGGAGGACGCGGACGATGGCGGGCTTGCCTTCCTGTTCGATGCGGACGACGAAGAAGGTGTCATCCACCAGCGAGCCTTTCTGGATGTTGTTGAAGATCTGCCAGTTGACCAGCCGGCCGGAACCGTGGAGCCAGACGGTACCGGTACCGATCCCGCCCAGGGGGAAGATGATTTCTTTGAGGTGGTCGCCGCTATAGGTGAGGGCCGGTCCAGGCTTCGTGAGCTCATCCCACCATTCCTTGGGCGGAGGAATGCGGGCTTCGGGGGGAATGTAACCCTCGGCGGCGCCGGCCTTTCCCCCGATGGACAACAGGCCGGCGGTACCGCCGACGACCTTGAGCACGTCGCGCCGGGAATAATTGCCTTTGCACGCACAGTTTCTTCCGCATTCGCTCATGGGACAACCCTCGCAAGGTGGTCTCTGATCCGCTGTTGATGGTGCGCTTAGGGTAGAGGGACAGGCGGTAATGTCAATCGGAAAGGAATGCGGAAGGTGCGAAGGTGGGAGCATGGGAGAGAAAAAAGCGGGAGAGAGGCGAGTGGGAAGGTGCGAAAGTGAGAAGGTGGGAAAGTGAGCAGGTGGGAAACGGCAGCCAGCGCTTTACATGGTTACATGGACGGTCCTTTGTATGGCCGCCAGCGCTTTAATCGCGTCACGCTTGCTGTTACAGTGGGCTTCATGAGTGACATGCCCCCGCTTGCTTCTGAATGCCCTCCGGCCACGCCGGTGGCCGCCGAGATCCACTGCCCGAATTGTGGATATAACCTGTCGGGCACTAACGAAGATCGCTGCTCGGAATGCGGGCAGAGCTTCGACCGGGCCACTCTGATCGAGTGGACCACCGACCCACGGCAGAGGCTGCCGTTGGGAAGCCTGTCGCAACCAGGAGACAACACTCTCAGGCTGAGCCTCTTCGATCCTGCGAGGCTGGGGCGGTTGCTGCCGCCGCATCCGGATGTGGCGGCGGTGAAGGCTTACAGTCGGGTGGTTCGACTTCTGGCTGTCGTGGGCGCTCCGCTCGTGCTGACGTCCACAATGGCTATCATCACCGGAGAAGCGGGGTTCTTCTCCCATGTGCTGCCCGCGCTACCGCTGCCTCTCCTGATCGCCCCCCTGGCGTGCGAGAGCCTCATTGCCGTCCTGCTGGCCCGTTTCGTGGAGCCTGGTTCGGTTCCCAGGCCCGATTGGTACCCGTTCTGGCGCACTCTCTGCCGCCTTTTTGCGAGCTACCTGCTGATCACGGTCAGCCTCGTCTGCCTGCTGATCATCCTGGCGGTCGTGCTCATCGAGCTAATGTCTTCGTCGAACCCGGTCTCCTGGATTGTCCCCACGCTGCCTTTCTGGGTTCCGGTTGGAATGGTTCTGTGGTGGTGGCACGGCCTGGGCCAGGCCATTGCCGCGCGGGGCGCGCCTTGCACGGCGCGGACAGTCATCATCCTCTTCATTCCAGCGATTGCCCTGGCGGCCATTGCGCTGGGGCTGGGGATCACGATGTTGGAGGTGTTCATCTTTCCTTGGTTGCTTTAGCTAAACCAGGACACGCCCGGCGCCGAAGGCCGGGTGCCGTGCCCACACGTCCGTACGCGGGCGGGGTGCCATGTCCACACGCCCGTACCCGGGCGGGTGGGCATGTTGAACTCAACCTCCTCGGCCATGCTCACCCGCGGCTGTAAAACCGAGAGGTATCCGGAGGGCCGCAGGGAGCCGCGCGTGAGCATGGCACCCGGCACCCGGCCGCTGCTGACGCAATCATCGATTCAACGCGTTCGTTTGGGCACCGGATCCAGGCCGCCCATACCGAACGGATGACAGCGGGCCAGGCGCTTGAGGCCCAGCCAGCTTCCGCGGATGACGCCCCACTCGCGCACGGCCTGGGCGAAGTACTCGCTGCAGGAGGGGTGAAACTTGCAGCTTCCGATCAGCAGCGGAGAGAGAGCCACCTGATACAGCCGCACGAGAGCCTCTACGAAGAGGGCGGCGGCTTTGGACAGGATGTGCAGGACGAATCGCATCCGATTATTGTAGCCCAATCGCGGCTTTTGGGAGAGTCGATCCAGAGAGAAAGATCAAGAGAAGGATGGGCAGCGAGCAAGAACGATCCTAATCTTTCTCTTTCTCCTGCTCTTACTCCTGGTCCTACGCCTAGTTTTTATCTTTCTCCTTCTCTTTTTTATCAACTCTTACCGCAGGCAAATCAGCGCCACCCCCCCTACCGCCACGACTGAGGCCAGAATCACATCCAGTCCAATGCGCACGCGGTACAGCACCGCGACCAGAGGCAGGACGAAAAGCGGGGACATGGATGAGAGCGTGCTGACCAGGCCGGCTTCCAGGTACTTGAGCGAGACCAGGTAGCAAAGCATACCGATGAAGGGGCCGGCCAGCGTGCCGGGGACGATCCGGCTGATGACGAAGCGGTCGCGCAGGTAGCCGACCGTCCGGCGGGCATGCTTGCGGCCCAGCGGCACAAGCCAGAGCAAGACCGCCGCGCTGCCCACCCGAATCACGGTCGCGATGACGGGGTCGAGTTCCCCCACCAGGAAGGCCTGCCGGCCGGTGCTGGCCCCGACGCCCACGCACACCGCGCCGGCCACCGCGCAGAACAGACCCATGGCCGAAAGCCGGCCGGGCTCGCGCGAGGGGCTGGAAGCCTTCTGCCGGGCCAGCACGGCGTAGGAGGTCCCCGCCAGGACCAGGGCAATCCCGCCCAGCGTGAGGGCGGAAAGCCGTTCACCCAGCCAGATCCAACCCAGCAAGACGGCAGCCACGGGGGTAAGGGTGGAGATCTGCGTGGTCCGCCGGACACCCAGCAGAACCAGGGCCCGATAAATCATGGCATCGCCGATCGCCATGCCAATCAGCCCCGAAAGGCTCAACCACAGGATCTGATTCAGGCCGGGCATGGCCGGCCACCCGCTGATTACCAGGGCGTAGACCGGCAGCAGGAGCAGCAGCAAGACCGTGGCCACCAGCGAGCGCAGCAGGACCACGGGGAACGAGCCGATGCGCCGGCCGGCGGAGGCCCAGAACAACGGCGAGACCGCCCAGCAGGCCGCGGTGAACAGCGAAAGAAGAACGCCGATGGTTTGCGAATCGGGCATGGAAGAAAACGCAGTCCTTTTGTGCGGTGAAATCAGCTTCCGGCCGGGTGCGCTGACGACATCGCACTTGCGCAGGGCGGTAGCTTAACAGGCGCGCGGAGGTTCCACAACGGGTCTGAGTCATTGGATGACCGGTACAGGTGCAGCGGACTTGGCTCGCCGGCTCCGAATACCTCTCGCTACCCCGACGATGAGACAGATGGTGCCCGGGATCGGCAAGGCTCCGCCGATCAGGAAGGCGAAGTGGGCAGTCATCAGGCCCTCGCACCCGCACAGCCAATGCTTCAGAACCACATACTGCGACCGGCCAGCCAGAGCAGCCGCGGGCTTATCCACGCGAATGGAAAGCGTGTAGTCGCCTGCCGGAAAGGGTCGGAACTGTGCGACCGGCACTGCTCCCTCCCTGTATCGCACGGCGTATGAATCCAGTGGATGCAACGGGCCTTCGTAGGCGGTCTGGCCGGCGGCAGTCTTGATGAGGATCTGGCCTTCGAGGTCCTTCATGGCGATAGGCGCGTGCTCACACAAATCATCCGGTGAAGCCAGCCCAGGCGAGATGTGAAGCTCCAGCCCCTGGTCATGGCCGTAGTCGTATACCTGGCGGAAGGTGGCGCTGTACTCCCCTGGTTTTGAGAAATCCACCGCCAGGCGGACCGGTTCGGCGGCCTCGACGGCGCGGAATTGCGCCTTCATGCATATGCCTGTGCAGATAATGCCAGCGGCGATCACCAACAGGATGATGCCCACCATGGTTGACGGTCCTATGAATTGCATCGCCAACGCTCCCAGACTGAAATGCTACCATCAGGTGAGTCCCGGGGACAGCCTGTCTCGTCGCCTGGTTTCTTGACCCGGCCCACGCCATCGGGGGGCGGGCATCCTGCCCGCCTCAAGGGGCGAAGCACGAGACTCCTGGATCGGAAAGGAAAGGATACCAGTATGGCCTAAACGGCCGGGCGGGCGCGGGATTTGGCTTCGCGGGCAATGCGCTGGCCCTCCTCCACCTTGACCAGCAACAGCAGCAGGGCGCCGACCACGAAAAAGGCGATCACCGAGAGGATGGCCGCCCGGCTGGTGCCGGTCAGGTAGATCATGGCCGTAAACACCGCCGGGCCGAAGATACCGGCGAACTTTTCAACCACCGCGAAGAAGCCGAAGAACTGGCCGGACTGATAGCGCGGGATGAGGCTCGCGAAGAGCGATCGGCTCAGGGCCTGCGTGCCGCCCTGGACCATGCCGACCATCACCGCCAGGATCAGAAAATGCGTGCCCGTCTTCATGAAGTAGCCGACCAGGCTGATGAACGTGTAGGCGGCCAGGCCCAGAAGGATGCTGGGCCGCGTACCGATTCTGCCGGCCAGGCTCCCAAACAGAAACGCGAAAGGGATGCCCACGAACTGCGTGATCAGGATGGCGGCGATCATTACGTTGTCGTCGATGCCGATCTCCGTGCCGTAGATGGTGGCCATGCGGATGATGGTGCCGATGCCGTCGTTGTAAACCAGGAAGGCCAGCAGCATGAGGAAAGCGTTGCGATAGCCGCGCAGTTCGCGGAACGTCTGGGCCAACTGGGCGAAGGCCAACCGAACCGGTGACGCGACCTTAACGGGTGAGCCCCCTTCGCCGGTAGCGACCGGACTCTGTGCCGGCCGTTCAAGGTCGCAGACCGGTAAATTCGAAGACGCTGAACTGGCTGAACCCGCCAGCGACCCCACGCGAATCTCCGGCTCGCGCACGCGCAGGAACAACGGGATCGAGAACACCATCCACCAGACCGCCACCGACAGGAAGGCCAGCCGGGTGGGCAGGGTCCCGCCGGGCAGGCCGAACAGATTCGGCTTGAGGATCATCAGCAGGTTCACCGCGAGAAGCAGCCCCCCGCCCACGTATCCCAGGGCGTAACCGGCCGTGGAGACGCGGTCCATTTCATCTTCGCGGGCCACATGCGGCAGGAGGGCGTCGTAGAAGACAAAGCTGCCGTTGACCGCGATGTTGGAGAGGATGAACAGCACCACGGCCAGCAGCCAGTCGCCGCGATCCACGAAAAACATGAGCGCGACGGTCACCACCCCGTGGCTGAGAAAGAATCCCAGCAGCCATTTCTTGATGGGCAGAAAATCGGCCATCGCCCCCAGTACCGGCGAGAGCACGGCAATAATGACCAGGCCCAGGGTGGTGGCCAGACCGTAGCGGGAAGTGGCGGTCTCCGGCCGGAGCCCGGCACAGGCCACCTTGGAAAAGTAGATGGGGAACACCGCGGTCATGATCACGGTCACGAAGGCGGAGTTGGCCCAGTCATACATGGCCCAGGCGCGCAGCTCAGGGCGGTGCAGCCCCAGCTTCCACAACAGGCCGCGGGCCGATGAAGAGGTGGCGCGGGCCGGGTCGGTCGGTTGATCCTGGGGCGTTACGACCGCGTCGGAGCGACGGTCGCGGGGTTGGTCTGGTTCATGAGTCATGGGCAGAAGTATACAGCCGCGCACCGGCCGGCGGCCAACTCCAGGAAGACGTACAGCGGCAGGGAATACAATCGGTCATGATCATGGGATTGCGGACCTTCCTGGAATTGTTCAAGTTGGCAGCCATCGAATGGTGGAACGACAACACCTTCCGGCTGGCGGCGTCACTGGCTTTCTACACGATCTTTTCGCTGGCCCCGGTGCTGATCATCGCGGTAGTCATTGCGGGGGCGTTTTTCTCCGAGCAGCAGGCCACGCAGCACGTGGTGCGCGAGATCAGCGAGCTGATCGGCCCGCAGGGCGGTGAGGCGGTCCGTCAGCTCACCCTGGACATCCGACAGGCCGGTGGCAACGCCCGGACGGCCATCCTGGGGGCACTGACCCTGCTACTGGGTTCGACGGCGGTGTTTGCGGAATTGCAGGCGGCACTGAACCACATCTGGGACGTGAAAGCCGACCCGCACCGGGGGGTCATCCACAGCCTGGTACGCGAGCGGCTCCAGTCGTTTCTCATTGTGCTTGCGGTGGGGTTTCTGCTGCTGGTCTCGCTGGTGATCAGCGCGGTGCTGGCCGCGGCCCGGGACTATATCGATCATCGTTATGCCGGGCTGGGCGGGATCTGGCGGGTGGCGCACCTGTTCACGTCGTTCCTCATCGTGATGCTGCTGTTCGCGCTAATCTACCGCTACCTGCCGGACGCGGAGATCACCTGGCGGGACGTGGCCGTAGGGGCACTGGTGACGTCGGTCCTGTTCACGCTGGGCAAGTTCCTGATCGGCTTCTATCTGGGCCGGGCCTCCATCGGCAATGTCTATGGGGCCGCGGGATCCTTCGCGCTGCTGCTGCTGTGGGTGTATTACTCGGCACTGATTTGCTTTTACGGGGCCGAGTTCACGCAGGTCTATGCCCGGCGTTTCGGCTCTCGGATTCAGCCCGAGAAGCACGCCGTACGGGTAGGGCAGAAGCCGGACGAGGTGTAGCCCGCAGGCATGCAGCCGGCCGGCATGCGCGAGCGGGGTGCCGTTCCACCGGAATTTTACGCAGACGGGTTATTCCGGGCCTACGTCCGATAACTACACGAGGGTTTAAGGACGGCGATTCGAACCAGCCGCCGGGGCCCGCTCGGTGCAAAGGCTGCAAAATGGTTCACTCGCGCCGGGAGGCGGGTATATTGCATTTTCGATACCTGTTTCTGAATCCATTAACCCATAGAGAGGGGAGATCAGGGAATGCAAGTTCATGCTCATCTGGCCTTTGTGACGGCCACTGTCGTGTCGGCTGGTTCGGTGTTCGCAGCCAACCTGTACGACTGGGCCGGCGATCCGGCAGGTACCGTGCAGGTGGTGACGGACCCGAGCGGTGATCAGGCGGAAGGCTCCCGCGACATCCTGAGCCTCTGGACGGCCTGGGACGCCTCCAATTACTACTTCCGACTGGACATTCGTACGGCTCCTGAGCAGGAGGCGGGCCGGTTTGCGGCCGAATACGGCGTACACATCGATCTGGCGCCGGGCGGCGGGGATTCCAGTCTCGCCAGCTATATCGCCGACGGAGTAACGGGCATTGATACGATTGTGTTGAGCCATTACACCGTGGCGAACGGCTGGACGTCGAACCATCGTCACAATTACCTGGGTGATTTGGCGCCCGCCCCGCGCGTGGACACGGTTATGCTGGAAGATGTGGGGGGCCAGGTGGACTTCAGCGAGAACGGCGGCACCACGCTCCAGTGGGCCATTCCCAAGGCGGCCCTGGATGGCACACCGTTCGTCGTTTACGGAGCGACACAGAACATCAGCGTGCCCATCACCTTCGATCTGACCGCGCCGCTTGTGGTGCCCGAACCGGCCACCCTGGCGCTACTGGCCCTGGGCGGACTGGTTGGCCTCCGTCGGCGGCGGGCGTGAACAGTAGTCGGGGGGGGGCGGGCATCCTGCCCGCCTCAAAAGGCAAAGCGCAAAGTGGACCATTTTCTGTAGCGGCCGGGCTCCGTACCGGCCGTTTTGCCCATGAAACGGCCGGCACCCAGCTTTCGCCGGGCACCCGACCCGGCACCTGCAGCCTTGCGCTGTGGTGTTCCAGAACGGGCGTTTCGCAATGAAATCAGACAGGCAAAGCGTCTGCCCTTCGAAGAATCCAGGCGGGCAGGATGCCCGCCCTCCGGAAGGATTCAGGAGGGCATGAGGCCCGCCCTCCGAAGAATTCCCGCGGGCAAGATGCCCTCCTTCCATTTCCAATCCGTCAGCCGTTGAAGTAGAGATATCCGGCCAGGATCACCCCCAGGACAAGGGCGGTGCCGGCGATATCGCGCCAGTCATAGCTGAGTCGCGATTCGAGGCGCTCGCGCTCGCTGACGGTGGCGTAGGTCAGGCCGCGGAGGCGTTCGGGGTCGGGCGCGGGGGTCGCGTAACTGACCCCGATCATGACCAGGGCGCTCACCAGGAAGATGACCAGGCTGTAGTACTGGAAAAAGGTCTTGTTGATGATCCAGAGAAACGAGCCGGGCTCGTACCCCGGGAACCATTGAGGCTTCAAGAGCACGGGGGTATCGACCGCAAGACGAAACGCACCCAACAGAAAGCCTACCACCAGCGCCGACAGGCACCCGGCGGCGTTGAGCCGCTTCATGAATACGCCCAGGAAAAACACGGCGAAGATCGGCGGGGCCAGGTAGCTCTGAACGCCCTGCAGGTAAATGTACAGGCCCTGCTGGCCTCTCACCACCGGGATCCAGACCAGGGCGATGAGCACCAGCACCGCCGTGGCGATCCGCCCCATCCAGACCAGCTCGTGCTGCGAGGCCCGGGGCCGCAGCTTGCCATAGAAGTCGATGGTGAACAGCGTCGAGGAGGCGTTGAAGGCGCCGGCCAGCGAACTCATCAGCGCGGCCAGCAGGCCGGCCACCACAAGGCCGCGTACGCCGGGCGGCAGGATGGCCTGCACCAGCAGCGGGAACGCGGCCTGGGCTTTCTCGTTGCTGACCTGGCCGTTCTCGAACATGTGCTGCCGGAGGAACTCCGACTTGCCGGTGGCCGCCAGGGCGAAGGCGATCATGCCGGGAACGATGAAGATGAACACCGGCAACAGCTTGAGCATGCCGGCGAAGATGGCGCCCCGGCGCGCCTGGGTCTCATTGGGCGCACCCAGGGCCCGCTGAACGATGTACTGGTCGGTGCACCAGTACCACAATCCCACGATCGGGGCGCAGAACAGCATGCCCAGCCAAGGGAAGTTGTCGTTGAAGTACCAGGCCTGCTTGACCACTTTCCCGGCCTCCACCACTTCCACGGGCGACCATGTCCCCTGAACGCCGGCCGGCACCAGCGGTTTCCACAGGTTGAACATGTCCGAGCCACAGATGCTGCGCAGCTCGCCCCAGCCGCCCACGGCCTTGAGGCCGAACCAGGTCACCGCCGCCGATCCGAAGATGAAGATGAACGTCTGTATCGCTTCTGTATAAGCGACGGTGCGCAGGCCGCCCAGGATGGTGTACGCCCCCGTGGCCAGAACCACCAGGATCGAGCCGATCCAAAAGCTGTCCAGCTCGAAGCCGCCGATTTTCCAGCTCAACTCAGGCAGAAGCGTGCTGAATACGACACCTCCGGCGAAAATCCCCACGGCCATCTTGGTCAGCACATACGCGACCAGCGAGATCAGCGAGAGCAACCAGCGGCTGCTGGCGGAGAAGCGTTTTTCGAGGAACTCAGGGGTGGTAAAAACTTTCGAGCGGGCGTAGAAGGGCACGAACACCCAGCCCAGCACCAGGACGCACCAGGCGTGCAGCTCGTAATGGGCCATAGCCACGCCGCTGGTCGCGCCCGCGCCGGCCAGGCCGACCAGGTGCTCCGAGCCGATGTTGGAGGCGAAAATCGAGGCCCCCACGATAAACCAGCCCAGATGCCGGCCGGCCAGAAAGTAGTCATCGGCGGTGTTCTTGCTCTTGAGTATTACCCACCAGGCCACGCCCAGCAGGATGGTGAAGTACAGGGCGATAACGATCCAGTCGAGCGCGTGCATGCGGTCACCTCCGGACAGGGACTCTAACCAGGGCGAAAGGGTAAGCCGGGGATGAGACGCCTGCAAGGGAGGCCTCAGTCTCCAGGGTTCGGGCCTCAAGAGGCCCGGGGGCAAGTACCTATCGAGCCTTCCCGATCTGGCGGGTGATCGTGGGGTCGGTGATCTTCTTGTCTTCGGCCAGCAGGATGGCCTTGCTGAGAATCACGCTCAGCGTGGCGTCGCCCTCGAAGGGCAGGAACAGGCCGCCTGCGACGCGGGCCCCGCCCCCACGGGCTGGCACGATGCACAGGTACTCGTCGTTGGGCTCCATGAGGATGTTGCCCGAACCAAGATGGATCTTGTAGGTGCGCAGGTCGCCGCGGACGATCAGGAAGCGGTCACCCAGCGTGCAGCGGTCGGCGATCTTGAGACGCGGGACCAACCGTTCCAGAACCTGGTGGCGGGTCCGGGCGGTTTCGGAGAGATCGCCGAAGGCGTAGTGGGCCCAGTAGTCGCGATAGCGACCCTCGGGGCCGCCGTCCTGCCAGGTGGGGTCGTTGCCACCGAGGCCACCCCGACGAAGAGGTCCACGTCGCGCATGATCTCGGAGAAGACCAGCGGAGGCACCTGATCGAGCGGAACGGGGTCGGCGGGCCCCAGGCCGGTCGTGTGGCGATAATAGCCTCCGCCGCCGGCGTGGGCCCTGTTCTCGGGGGCGTGCAACGGGTAGAAGCGGACCTGATCGGTGGCCAGGCGCAGGTACGTGCCGGTCTCGTTGGTGTCTATGCCGAATCCGTCGCCGGCGCCTTCCACCCAGAACTCGGCCCGCAGGTTGAAGGCCGGCAGCTCGCGCGAGGCCGGCGGGTACTCGTCGTCGACCATCAGGCGCAGTTTGTGCCGCCAGCCGCGGAGGGCAGCCAGCGCGTTGAACTGATGCTGGCGGATGATGTGCGCGGCGAAGCGGTTAGAGTACGTATGCGTGTTCCGCTCGGCGTCCGTGAGGAGGTACACCTCGCGATGGGCCTGCTTGAAGGGCTGGCGCACCTGGTGGCGTTCGAACCAGTCCCACCAGGCCAGCACCTGTTCAACCGGCCGGCCGATGGGATGCCAGAGGCGGACGCGGGTATCGCCTGGGAGATCGGGCAATGGCCGGTCCTGCTCGTCCACCAGCCGCCCTTCCAGCCACACGCCGGCGCGCGCCGCTTCTGCGCTCTCAAAACTCCAGATCAGCCGGCGAGCCAGGACGCCGACCAGCGGATGATCGAGATAGCGCGCGCCACACGTCCAACGGCCAGGTCTTGTCCTGGAGGAACATGGCATCGATACGCGCGGCCTGGGCTGGCAGCATCTGCGCGATGTCTTTGGCGGCGGTTTGAAGATCCTTCAGGTCGTCCTTGAAATCACGCTTGACCGTAGCGGGCACGGATTTCTGCGGCTTGCCGTCAGCCCGCAGCCAGGCGATCGTGACCTCCGAGGCGCCGGCCACGCGTAGTTCCGCGGTGAAGTCGCCGAAGGTCTCGCGACGCAGGCCGACCTCCTCCAGGCCGTAGGCCGGCACGGCCATCTCCTCGAGATCTTCGCGAGGAACGGCGAGCTTCTCGGCCAGGGCACTAAGGGCCTTTTCGATTTCCTTCTGGGCCGTGCTGAATTTGACCCGCGTCTTGAGCACGGCGAGCTGTCCCAGGGCCTCCATGTCGCCGATCTGGCTGAGGGCATAGACGGCGGCATTACCGATCTTGGTGGCCCGGGGGCCGACGCCGGGGATCTTGCGGTAGGCCGACAGGGCCAGCGGAGTGAGCGCGCGGGCCAGATCGCGGTTACAGGCCAGGGGGACCATCCAGATGAGACCACGAAGCAGAGTGGCATTCCCCTCGTGCAGGATGCTGTTCAGGTCACAGTGAGCCCCAAAGCCCAACTCGTCTGAATGGAGCGGAATGCTGCGCCGCTCGTTCACCCGTGGCAACAGCGGCAGCAGGACGGTGGCAAAGGACTCTTCGCCAACGGCGCGGAGCTTCTCCCGGACGGTCTTGAGCCACTTGGTGGGCGGGCGAGCGCCGGTCGCACAGAGCGCGTGAGCAAGCAGCTCGAGCCATAGGCTGCGCCGAGGGCCTGGCAGGCGGCCCAACGCGCCGTTCAGCGCGTCGGCCCAGGCTTCGCCGGGAACGGCTGCGAGCACAGGAGCATCCCCGATCAGTCGGGTCAGCCGCTCGATGCGCCGGCCCGGACAACCCAGCGGCGGTGCGCCAATCAGAACACAACGAAGCCGATAGAGCACGTGCCGCTCACCCTGCGTCAGAGGACCGTTCCGCTCAACCTGCTCGATCAGGTTTTCGGTGTACTCAACCGACGTGGCGGTCATGCTCGACAGCACAAGCAAGACATCAAACAACCCGTTCCGATCGAAGGAATGCTCGATTTCAGACAACCGCGCGACCAGTCCCGCCGCTGCGTAGCGCGACTGCCAAACAGGACGCTCATCCAGGTTCAGAGACCCAAACTGGCCCGCCACGGCCCGTTCCATGGCCGCGAGCAGCAGGCGACCGCACGTGGCCGGATCACAGGCCAGCATCTGCCGGCCGGCCTTTGTACGCCCCAGGTCGGGCGTAAGATAACGAGTCTGTTTGATCGCATCGGCCAGAACATCGCTGATCAGACGGTGTTCCTCTCGCAACGGCGAGTCCGAGCGCAGGCGAAAGCGATCCGGCTCGAGCTCCTCAGTCTGGACGTCCGGCTGACCTGGCAGGATTCCGAGGAACTCCTTGAGTTGAACCAGAACGCCCGGCGAGCCGGCGGGCGCGGGCACCGCCGCGTCGGGCAGCGATGCCTCGGGTAAAATCATTGGCGACTGTGGATCCCTCTCAGGTTCCTGTTGATCCGATGCGAGCTTCTGGCCAAGGCGTTCAAGCTGGTCGGCCCGGCCGGCCATGCCTGGATACTCCTCGCGGACGATAGTCGCGAACCTGAAAACCAGGGGGGCCAGATCCGGACAACTTGCACCGGCGTCAGCGAATCTCTCCAGCGCAAGGGCCAGGGATTTCACCGGGAACTGGCGATATCCGTGGTCGGCATTGAAATCAACAATCCATGACAGGAGCCGCTTTATATCTCCTTCATCGAAGGGCAGCTTGCGTCTCAGGAGCAACCTGAGCGCCTCGGCGGCAGCCGAACGCGGCGTCCAGACCTCCAGCCACTCCGGGGTCACATAGCGATCGATCCGACCCTCCATGGCCGCTTGGACGCTTGCGGCAAGTGCCTCGTAGTGACGGAGCCATTCGAGCAGGGCGCGCACATAGCGGACACTGGCTACCGGATCGGCGGCGGCAAGGATCTGCCCGGCTTTCCAGTCCTTGAGCCGCAGCGCGTAATAGTACCTCCAATTACCAGCGGCCGGTCTGGGCCTTGTAGTAGTGGATGGCGTAGGCAAGCTGGGTCGCGCGGGCCGAGCTCTGAGCCCGACGGCGCAGTTCGAACGCGCGGCTCAGTGACGGAATCATCGGCTTAAGGACCGGGTTACTTTCTGCGTACTGCTCGGCCATGCGATCGATGCTGTAATCGCCGGCGCGAAGCTGATCGGCCGCCTTGCGGAAGAAGCTGTCGATGGCTTCCACGGTTTTCTGGGCAGCGTCGGGACCGAGTTGTTGAATGGCCGAAATGTCCCCCACGCCGAACTCTCTCGAGAACCATTCGAGCCCCTGCGGATCGATGCGAAGCTGGCCGTCAGGGCCGGGGGTGAACAGGCGCTGGACCGCATCCATCTCGGCGGCGTACTCGCCGCGAAGCCAATCCGAGGGGTCGGCGTCATCCGTGTCGAGTTGTGCCAGCGTGTTCCAGGCGGAGGCGATCTGCTCGGGCGTGGAGAAGACGTTGTGGGCCAGCGCATGGCGGGCGGTCTGCTGGATCTGGCTGCGCTCGCCCACGCCGACCAGGCGTTCGATGATCCAGGCGCCCTTCATCAAGTGGCCGGCGCCGCGGAGGGAAGTGTCCAAGGCGGAGAGCATCCGCTCCGCTGAGACTTGGCCGTTCTCGGTTTGCCAGGCCCCGGAGAGGGTGGCCCGGAGCAGTCTGCGATGCGCAGCCAGGGAGGGGAGCAGGATCTCCACCACGGGCCCTTCAGGCTTGCCGGGGCCCCAGAAGGGGACGCTGGCGTAGTCGGCATGCCAGCTCGCTTGACGGAAGTACTCGAGCAGGCCGGCGCCGGCGGTGAGTCCGGCGGCCCAGTCGGGATGCGTGGCCGGATCCCAGGGACCCGGCGGGACCTTGAACTCGGAGGAGTTGAGCATGACCTTCTCAAGCGCGTCCCAGGTCGCCTCGTTTGGGTCAGGACCCCAGACTGTGAGAGGCTCATAGGCCTGCCAGGCGTTGTCAGTGGCAAGATTGACGTAGTGGTCTCGGATCCACTGAACGTAGTTCACCGGCGCGGCGAAGTCCGCCTTGGGCGGGAACGGGTCGTTTGGATCTGTTGCTGCACTTCCTGAGTTGCCGAAGGCAGTGTTTGCAGAATTCGCGGGCTCAAGGCCGGATTCTGCCGCGGAGCCCGATGACGTGTCTATGGTCAGGGTCTCGCCGTCAATTTCGAACGAGCCGGCCGGGAACGATTGCCAGGTTTGTCCGCCGGCAGTTGCCTCGGCTTTCTTCTCACCCTCAGGGCTGGTCTGTTCGCCTGTTGTTGCGACATCTTTCTCTGGAGCAGCTTCGACCAGTTCGCGGCTCTTGCGCGAACGCGGCTCGGGCCGGGCGCAGTAGAGCATGAGAAAGGAGTCATCCTTGAGACGAGCGACGGCCGGGTCCAGACCGGGTTTGAGCCGGAGGCCCTCTTCGGGCTTGAATGCCTGGCCGTCGGAGGTCGTGAGGGAAACAAGGCCCTCTTTGCCGGTGAGGTACACCCGGGGCAGCTTGTCGACGGTGATCGCGTTGCCGACCAGCAGCGTGTCGCGAATACGGACCGGTTCAGCCCGGTCGAAGCGCCGGCCATCGGTGGAGATCTGGTGGTTGGATTCGATTCTCCCGTCGCGCCGACCGCCTGCACCATCAGCGAGGCCGACGTAGAGATGAAGCCGCCGATCCATGCGGACGACCATCGGGTGGGCATCCGGGACCCCCTTGAGTTCCAGCCGCATATCCGGATCGAGTTGGAACCGTTCGCCGTTGCGAGTAGTGGCGGAGAAGATGAGGGTCACGCCCTCGGGCTTTTTCTCACGGCGGCGGTCATCGGAGCGGATTGAAGCGGCGAAGTACAGGCGGAGAGTGCCGTCGGGCATCCAGACTAGATCGCCGTGACGCGGGCGGGTCAGTTTGCGATCCAAGCCTTCAAGGCGAACGGGCCGGGGCCGCGACCACGAACGGCCATCGTCCTCGGAACGACTTACGGCGAGCAGATGATCGCCGAAATCAGGAGCAACGAAATCAAAGACCGCCAGGAGTTCACCTCTGGGCAGGCGAACCAGGTCGGGCGCGGCGGCGTTGCGCAGGAGGATGTCGCCGGTGTCCTTGAAGGACAGGCCGTCCTTGGAGCCGGCGATACGAATGACCGTGTCGGGGCCGGCCGGCCGCGAGGCAGGCCGGGAGGCCGGGTCGGGAGCGGCCGTAGCGGCGAGGCAGAGGAACAGGGTGGGAAGGTGGCAAAGTGAGACAGTGCGAAGGTGGGAAAGTCGAAAAGTGCGAAAACGGTTCAGTGGGAAGGTGCGAAAGTGGGATAGTGGAAAGGTGAGAAAGGATGACGTGGCTCTCAACACCAGGGAGGAACTCATGGAAGCACCCTCGGTCTGGTCAGTCCGAGACCCCTCGACGCATTACGGACTTCCCTGCGGCCACGGATGGTCTATCCCCCGGAAATTCCGGGGGATAGACCTTGTCGCCTCGCTGCCTTTGAGCCCCCGCGAGTGGGAGCAATGCGCCAATGGCACCATACCTCATGGTTGTGCTCCCACCCGTCGGCGGGAGGGACACACCCGGGCACAATGGTATTCGCGGGCAAAAGGTGGGTTCTTACAGGCAAACAAGCCCCATCAAACGGAAGAGGTCGTAAATGATTCAGCGTTCACTGAAGCTTGCGGCGTACTATGTGCCCGCCCGGGGTGGCGTTCCTCGCCGCCGCAGGGTTTGCTTGTCTTTGGCTGCTCACGTTTCTAACGGTGAGGTTGGGTATCAATGACCAATCAATGACCAATGCCCAAATGACGAATGACCAAACAGGCTCCTTGGTGGATCCCGTTTGGTCATTCGGATTTCGTCATTCATTGTCACCCCACGGGCTTCACCCCCGTGGATTTGAGCATGCAGTAATGACGAATGCCTCAAGGAGCCAGCGATCAGCAATCAGCTTAGAGATAGCTGACCGCTGAATGCTGACCGCTGAAAGCTTCCGACATTACCTTCCGACCTGCTTCACCGCCGTGGACTTCACCGGGACGAGCTTAACCGATTTCACGTTCTCCACCTTCTGGCCACGAATGCGCAGCGATTCGGCCAGCGCGGGCTTGTAGTCCTCCGGAGCGGCTTCAAAAGCGGCCTTGAGCGCGGCCAGCGATCGCCGGCCGGGAATGCGCTGCAGCGCGGCCCGGGCGTGCTCGCGAAGGTCCTTGTCGTTCAGCAGCTTGGCCAGCGGCTCGACCGCCCTGCTGCCGGCGATTTCGGAGAGCATCCAGGCGGCCTCGCGGCGCACGGCCCAGGGCTGGCCATCGCCCAGGAGCGGAATCAGCTCATCAGTCACAGCCCGGGCTTCCCGGCGAGCGTCCGGGCGGCCGGCGTGGCGGACGATCTTCCAGGCGGCGCGGGTAGCGGCACGGCGGATCTCGGTGTCCTTGTGGTCCATCAGCGGGGCCAGCGGCTTGATGGCCGCCGCGCCCAGCGGGCCGGCGTTCTGCCAGGCTTCACCCCGGGCCGTCTCGTCGCTGCCGCTGATTTTGGCGATCAGTTCGTCTATGGTCATGGGTATCCTCAGTTTTGAGTTCTCAGTTTTCAGTTCTCAGTACTCAGTACTTTGCACTCAGTACTAACTCCCTTGGGCACGATCACAGATGGTACGGGGCGCGCTGCGGACGGCTCATCATCCGGCGGGCCTGCTCGTCGCCGACGATCTCCTGCTTGGCCTGGTCCCACTGAAGCTTGCGGCCCAGGATAAAGGAGAGGTTGGCGAGCACGCACAGGTTGGCCACGCCGACGGCCGCCTCAATGTTCATGACGGTCTTCTTGCCGGTCTTGATGCCATCCAGGAAGTTCTGATGGTGTCCGGCTTCGCCCCTGTGGCCGCCGTTGTAGACGTCTTTGAAGCCGGCCGGCGGTTCCCACTCGCGAACCTTGCGTTCGACCCAGGTGCCGCCATCGCCGCCCCAGTGAGTCATGGTGCCCTTCGTGCCATGATAGATGGCCCCGTAACCGTCGCGGACGATCGGATCCTCGTCGGGGCCGCGCTTCTCGCCGCGCGGGCCGGCGTTCGGGGCCTGGGTCCAGGTCATGATCCAGTCGGGATTCTTGAAGGTGAATTTGACCTCCATATTCACGGCGGAGTCCCACAGACCCTTGCTCGGGGAGGTACCGGTGGCCTCGACGGTGACCGGGCCGGTGCCGTCGGCGCCCATCCACCACATGGCGCAACTGAACACGTGCGCGCCGCGGTCGCGGATCTGCCCGCCGCCGGACTCGAGGATCCAGCGGAAGGTGCCATGGCAATAGCGCTTGTTGTACGGCCGCCAGGGCAGCGGGCCGAGCCAGAGGTCCCAATCCAGCTCCGGCGGCGGATCACTGTCCGGCACCGGCTCATTGTCCACCGGGCTGGGATAGTGGAAGCACTCGACGTGGGTGACCTTGCCGATCGCCCCATTGACCAGATAGCGATGAGCCAGGTAGGCCTCGGGCTGGGAGCGGCCCTGCGAACCGACCTGGGTCACGATCTTGTTGTCGCGGGCGGCGGCAACCATGGCCTTGCCTTCCTCGATCGTGCAGCAGGCCGGCTTCTCCACGTACACGTGCTTGCCGCACTGGGCCGCGTGAACCATCTGCACGGCGTGCCAGTGATCGGGCGTGGCGAAGAACACCGCGTCGATGTCCTTGCGTTCGAGAATGTAGCGGTAGTCGCGGTAGACGTCGGCCTGAGGTCCGGCATTTTCGGAGCCCTTGCGCAACCGGTTCTCATCGGCGTCGCACACCGCCGCGACGTTGATAGTGCCTTCCTTCATCCGTCGGACCATCTGGCTCAAATGGGCATTGCCCATGCCGCCGAGGCCCACGTGGGCGGTGGTGATGCGGTCGTTGGCGCCTGGCCGGCCGGCTCGCGCCAGGACGCTGGAGGGAACGATGTAGGGGAAGCCGGCGGCGAGTCCGGCCGCCCCGACTGTTTTGAGCACTGTTCGACGTGGGATCCTCTGGTCATGTTGATTCATGATGGGTCCTCTCGCAAAGAAGGCCATTATTGTTTCGGACAACAGTCACCGGTTCGCGCGCCTCGGTCAACAGAATGGCGCCGAGTTTGTTGACAATCTAACTACTTACCCACAGGAGTCAACCGCCGGCGGGCGCACCCCCGGCCGGCAGAAAGCGGATGCAGACCGGCGAAGGCGCTTCCGCCCGCACTCCTGTCGGACGCAATTGTCCTGTCTGCGGGTCGATGCGAAAAACAACGATGGAATCGGACCTCTGGTTAGTTACCAGCAGCCAGGTTCCGGTCGGGTCGATGCAGAAATGCCGCGGGAAGCTGCCCTGGGTCGGCTCATGGCCGATGGGGGTCAGACGGCCGGTGGCGGCATCAATGGCAAAAACAGCCAGGCTGTCGTGGCCGCGATTGGAAACGTACAGGAATCGGCCCGAGGGGTGGACCTGGACCTCTGCAGTGTAGTTTTCCTGGGTGACGCCGGGCGGCAGCGTGGGGAAGCTGGCGATCTCCCGAAGCAGGCCGCGGTCGGCATCGTACTTGAAGGCGGTCACGGCAGAATTGAGCTCGTGGTTGATGTAGACGAAACGGCCGCCGGGGTGGAAGGCCAGGTGCCGCGGGCCGGAGCCGGGCGGCAGGGAGACGGCGGGCGGATCATGGGGAACGAGGGCCTGTGCATCGCCCAAGCGGTAGATGAATACTTTATCGGCCCCCAGATCGACGGCCAAAGCAAAGCGACCGGCGGGATCGGGGTTGATGGAATGGGCATGGGGACTTTCCTGGCGCCTGGCGTTGGGCCCCGAGCCGTGGTGCTGAACGCTATAAGGTTCGCCCAACTCATCCTGCGGCAGGAGGGGCACCGCGGCGACAGTCCCGCTGCTGTAATTGGCCACCAGCAACTGTTTATGGGCCTGATCCAGGCTGATGTGGCACGCGCCGCTTCCTCCGGAAACTTGTTGGCTGAGCAGCTTGAGCCGGCCGGAGCGCTGATCAATCGCGAAGGCGCTGACCGCACCACTCTTTTTCCCGCGAAAACTGGCCAGTTCTCCGGCCGCATAAAGGCGGTTGCGCCGGGCATCCACCGCCAGGAAGGCGGGGTTCTCCACCTCACCGGCCAGGCCCTCGCTCTGGAGTACTCCGGTGGCGGCCTGCAACCGGAACAGGTAGATCCCCTTGCTCTTGGCCCCGGTATAGGTGCCGACGTAGACCAACCATTCCGCCGGGGCGGTGGCGACGGGCGGAGGGCTGGCGGTTGCGGGGTCGGTCCGGTTCGATTGAGCGAAACCCGGGCCGGCCGGGAGGAATACCTGAGCCACGATGATGAGCGTGCAGAAGCGGGAGATTCGCATAGGGGGCATCCTATCATTGCACGGGCATTTGGCAAACACCCGACTGGCCCGGCGTCGGCACTTCAGGTATATTGCAATTACATTGGGGGAGACATGGACGCAGGACGGGAGCAACATGGGTTCGAGACGCGAGCAGCGGTCCGTCAGGCGACCGCAGCCTGACAGGCTTGTTCATAAGAGTCAGCATCCGCCCGTGAACATCGCCTGCGGTCCGCCGCAGAGCGACGTCAGCCGTGAGCGTCTGCGGTTGATTGCGCAGGCCACGGGGCGCGTGATCGGCAGCGACTCTCTGGCGCGTCAAGCCCAGGCCATGGCCGAGGAGGTCCGGGCTATCTTCCATGCGGACGCTTGCGTGATTCGTCTGCTGGAAGGCCGGGACCTGGTGCTGCTGGCCACCACGGGGATACCGGCGCGGCACCTGTCCGAGCGGCTCCCGCTGGATCACGGCGTTTCCGAGGAGATCCTGAGACGGCACCGGCCGCTGTTCGTGCCTGATGCAAAAGCTCATCCGCTCATTTTGGCGCTCAAGAACCGTCTGCCTCGGAAGTACCAGTTCACCTCCTATGCCGGCACGCCGCTGCTGGTCAATGATCAGGCCGTCGGCATCCTGGGGATCTTCTCGCTTCAAAGGCGGGAGGACCTCGCCGACACGGACCTGGACCTTCTCCAGATTCTCGGCAACAACATTTCCGTGGCGCTGGTGAACGACCGGCTCTACGCGGAGATGAAACAGCAACGCGACCAGCTTGCGGCCGAGATCGCCGAGCGTCAGCGTGCGGAACAGGCTCTGCGCGAAAGCCAGGAGCGTTACCGCCGGGTGGTGGAAGACCAGACCGAATTCCTGGTGCGATGGAAGCCGGACGGCACCCGCACGTTCGTCAACGAGAGCTATTGCCGTTATTTCGGCAAGACGCGGGAGGAGCTGATCGGGAGCAACTTCATGCTCCAGGTGGCCGAGGAGGACCGCGAGCGGGTGCGGCGCAAGATCGCCTCCATGACTCCCGTGAACGCGGTGCAGACCGACGAGCACCGCGTGATCCTGCCCGATGGGCGAATCGGCTGGAACGAATGGACGGACCGGGCGTTGTTCGACGAGCAGGGCCGGCTGGTGGAATTTCAGTCGGTGGGGCGCGACATCACCGAACGCAAGCGTTTGCAGGAGGAGCTGCTCGAGGCCCGCAAGATGGAGAGTATCGGCACGCTGGCCGGGGGGATCGCCCATGACTTCGGCAACGTGCTGGCCGTGGTCATGGGCAACGTGTCGGTGCTGCAGCGCCAGCCGGGGCTCTCCCCGCGGATGCACGAGCTGCTTTCCGGCATCGCCAGCGCCGCCGAGCGCGGCTCAGTCTTTACCCAACAGTTACTGGCCTACGCGGGGGGCGCGGCCCGCAGCCTGGCGGTGGTGGACCTGAACGCCCTTGTGCGTACCGCCCTCAGTCTGCTGGGGCCGACCAAGGTCGATGGCGTCGATCTCGTGCTGAACCTGAGGCCGGATACGCCGGAGATCCTGGCCGATGCCGTCCAGATCGAGCAGGTGATTCTCAATCTGACGCTCAACGCGCTGGAAGCTTCGCCGCCCCCGGGGCGGGTGGACATCACCACCGGGCGGCAGAAGCTGGAAGGGGCAACGGCGGCGCGCCTCGACGTGGTCGCAGGCGAGTACGCCTTCCTGCGCGTGCAGGACCAGGGTACGGGAATCCGGGAGGAACACATGAAGCGGCTTTTCGAGCCGTTCTTCACCACCAAACCCATGGGTCGCGGCATGGGCCTGGCTACGACGCGGGCCATCGTGCGCGATCATCACGGCCAGGTTCGCCTGGAGAGCGTGCCCGGCGAGGGTACGACGGTCACTGCGTGGTTGCCCGCGGCCAAGGCGCCCAAACACGCCCCGGCGGCCAAACGTAAAGGCCACAAGGAGAGGTAAATGATGCGGATCTCTGCGATAGCGGCGGTCTTCTGGGCCGGAGGGTTTCTGTGCGCGGCCGGCTCCCCGCCGCAGCGCCCCGAGGCGAAACCGGAAGGGGCATCAGTACGGCAGCGACCTGCAACGGCGCCGTCTACTCAACCGGCCACCCGGCCGGCCCCCCGTTACGTGCTGGGATACGATACGCCGGTTGACGCCGGCCTGCAGGCCCGACTGGAAGAGATCGATGCCGGGCTGCGCAAGAGGTTCGGCATGACCACCGAGCAGACCGCACTGGGCGTACTGGACCTGACCCGGATGCGGCTGGCCTTGATTCGTCCCGATCGAATCGAATATGGCGCCAGCGTTCCCAAGGTGGGTATCCTGCTGGCCTACTTCCGTCTGCACCCGGAAGCCGCCACGCAACTGGACTCCGCCACACGGCACGAACTGGGGCTCATGGCCAAAGCCAGCAGCAACGAGATGGCCGCCCGATTCTCGCGCCAGCTCGGCCTCAAGGCCATCCAGCGCGTGCTCAACGAGGAGGGATTCTACGACCCGGATCGCGGCGGCGGCATCTGGGTAGGCAAGCATTACGGCAAGGGCGACGAGCGCTACGCCGATCCCGTCGGCGGCCATTCCCACGCGGCCACGGTCCGGCAGGTTCTGCGTTACTTCCTGCTCCTCGAACAAGGGGCGCTGGTCTCGCCGGAGGCCTCGCGCACCATGCGCGAGATCTTCGCCTCACCGGAAATTCCCCACAACAACATCAAGTTCGTCAAAGGACTGGCCGGGCGGGACGTGCGGATCATCCGCAAGTGGGGAAGCTGGGAGGACTGGCACCACGACGCCGCGGTAATCACCGGGCCGGGCCGGCATTACATTCTGGTCGCTCTGACCCGGCACCCCAGCGGAGAGAATTACCTGGTGGAACTGGCCAAAGCAGTGGATGACCTGATGCAGGAACGAGACTGACCCCTGCGGCCCAGGCGCCAAGCCGATCCGGCCCACAATCCTTCAGCCGTTCCTGGCACGACTCGGCGACCGCTGTGCTCGCCGGCGCTGTTCAGGCGACGCGGGGTTCCCTGAATACTGAGTCGGCCATTGGATCGGATTGCGAAGCCTTTCAAGCCATGTGTCTTGTTGTGCTCGCTGATTGCCATGCTGATCGCCGAGCCCCTGATCGGTTGCGGGGGTGCCTCGGCCGTAACGGCGATTCCAGGCCCGCCACCATTGGATAAGCTGGTTTTGCGGCCCGGTCCGCACGCGTCTGCAAAACACAACGGCAGGAGCGGTGGCGCACATCTTCCCGTGACGGACTCTCCATTCTTGCACACTACGGCGCAAGTTCGCACCGGCCGGGCCGGCTACCCGGCGAAAGCTGGGTGCCGCCCGTTTCACGGCAAAACGGCCGGTACGGAGCCCGGCCGCTGCAGGGAATAGCCCACTTTGCGCTGTGAGGTTGCATCACGGATGGCCGCATTGCGTGCAGTCGCAATCCATCAACCAGTCGCGCGGGATGTAGAAGTCGTTAGGATCGTTGGTCACCTGGATAAAGCGTTTCCGGGCGTTGGACTTGTCCGGAGCGGCGATCAACTCGCCCCCCACGGTCCAAGACAGCATGGCCGGCGCGTCCTGCCGACCCAGGGGCAGGATCGTGGGGTTGAGGTCGGCCAGAATGAAGTGCTGATCAAGCATCATCTGGCGAGCCGTGGCGGTAGTGTCCATCAGGTCCACGGGATCGGCCGTGTGTCGCAGCCCGAGAAGGTGGCCGGCCTCGTGGCTGGTAGTGTTGGCCAGTGCCTGGGCCATCTGCTGGAGCGTAGGCGAGAGAACGTTAAACACCGCGAAGGTGTCGGTGTACAGAATCGCGGACTGGGCGGCCACCGAGTTGTACGGGTCCACGTTGTCGGCCAGGCCCAGCAGGCGGTTGTCGTAAGTGCCATAGTAGATGGTGGAATGAGCGCCGGGCGGAATGGCCGGATCTCCCGCCAGGTAAATGGCGACACCCAGTCCGGCGAAGTCGGCGCGCACATATTCGAGAATCAGGTTGATGAGGGTTTGGGTCTGCCCGGCGAAGTTGGGGTTAATGGCCGCGGCGTTGAAAGGCGGCACGTCCACCGGTGCGCGGTTTCCAACCCGCACTTGCTTCGCTCCCAGGAAGTTCAACACCAGCACCTGCGGGCGCTGGTCGATTTCTCCCAGGCCGCGCTGCAGTGATACACGGGTGGTGTAATAACGATCCTCGTCGGACGCGGAGTGGGTGGACACCACCACATAGAGCCGGTCGGTGGTTTCGCGCACGACGAAATCGATCTGTTGCGAACTGGAGGAACCCGTCGGCGCGATGTAGGCCAGCAGCCGGTGCTGGCTGTCGAAAATCCCCAGGGCGATATCCTGGCCCACGCCGATATCGAGGTCGCCCAACACGCGATCACCGGCGTTGGCCGGCCCCAGGTCGTAGACGTCGCGGTCAAGCAGGGGATGATTCGCCGCGATGGCGCCGTGAATGCGGACCGTCTCGTAGAAGGTCACTACTTGCGCCGTGGAGAAGTCGTCGTTGGCCTCGGCCTCGTAGACTTCATCGGCCGGCGGCGGCGGCTCCGGCCCATCGGACAACACCCACTCACCCAGCGAAAGACCATTGTTCTCCGCGCCGGTCCCCTTAGTCGGCTGCGCGTCAATCGGCCACCATCCACAGCCCGCACACGCCAGCCCCAAGCCGGCCAGCAGCAGACCGAACCGGCCCGCGCCCCTGAAACATGTCATTCCTCAATCCCCCCGCAAGGTGATGACGGCAACTTTCCCCTCCGGACAGGCCTCCCCAAAGGCGCGCCGGGCCGTCATGGTCGGATCGGACGGATCCAGCGCTGACCTCAGTTACTCATACGATTTAAGAGCCAGATTGAGGTAATGAGCTGAACAGATCGCACGGCAGGGCCGCCAGCGCCGTTTTTACTGGACCAGCGGGACGGCACGGAGGTCTCTATAAACTGGCTTAACTTTCCGCGCGGTCGAAACTAAAACCAGGCGCGGTGAATCCTGTGGCTGCATGAGCGCCTATTCACCGCCGGAGGTGCTCCGGCACGCAATGCCGGGGCCCGGCTCCGTTGCAGAGTCAGGACATGCTCCCCCCTCGGCAGCCGTTTCGGAATTCCGGGACGCGGGCACTTAGAATCGAGCAGCGGCGGCCGCAGGGCCGCGGGAGTGGCGATCATGAATGTGATTACCGGACTTCGCGCCAACCTGGTGCCTTACCGCGAGTTTGCGCTTCACAAGTGGTTCTACTCGAGCCCGCTGTGGTATTACCACCAGCCGGGCACCACCCACGGCATCCGGGCCAATCCCAAGTTCTATCGCCTGGTAGACCCCGATCTGCGCGAGTTGTGCCGGATTCTGCTGGAGGCCGGACTGCATACGACTCCGTCGTGCCAGGGCCACTTCTATCCCCGGGAGCGTTTCGAGCGGATCTGGGATGAGCTGCAGCGCGAGGCGCGCCTCATTACCGGCGAAGGGCTGAAAGTCAAAGATTCGGAGACGGACCGGACCCACCTGTTCCGGGATCCGGGTTATCAGCTACCGTGGAGCGGTTTTCGGGAATTCTACCGTGAGGCCTCCAGCCAACAGAGTCACGGCTATCTCGGGGTGATGGTGCCCGCGGACTCGCCGGTGTTGGATCGGCTGCGGAGCGAGCCGTACAGCTCACTACGCGGTCGCATCCTGTATGACGATGAGTTGACCGCCCTGCTGAGAATGCCCTTGTTCAACATCTACGTGGACCCCAGCACGCCTGAGGAGCGCTCCCGTGAGTGGATGGCGATCACGCGGTACCTGAAGTCGATCCTGTCCGAGCAGGCTTGCGCGACGGCGAGGTGAGCAGGACGGGCGCGACAGGTGGCCGGTGCCTCGACCTCTGCCGTCCGGCGCACTTCTATTTGCTGGTAACCGCATGGACAGTCGCTGCGCGAGGAGTCTAGCATCACATGGGGCGGCGCATGTGCGTCTACGGCAGAGGCAACAGAACATGGCAACTCAGGAGATTCGCTCATGTCTCTCAAACGAGCTGTGCTGACCGCGGGGTTGATTGCGGCGGGAACTGTCCCGCTGATCGCCCTGGCGGACGAATGGGAATATCGACGCGAGAGCAACCGGTACCAGACGGGCCGGGTGGATGTGGACGTGGATGACGACGCTTTCGACGTGGACTTAAACGACGACGGCTTCGATGTGGACGTGGGCAGCCGCCGCTACGAGGTGGACCTGGATGACTTTGACGTAGACCGGTTGGACCGTGGCACCATCGACGTGGACGTGGACGATGACGACGGCTGGAGGGCATCGGTCCGCGGTGAATGGAGCCCGGGCTACGAGAGCGATCGCGCGTTGAGCTACGAGTGGTATGACCTTGAACCCGGACCTTACGACCGCTACGAGCGCGGGTACGTAAGCCGGGAGGATCGGAGCCGCGACGACGCCGATCGCACCTTGGAGCGCAAGCCCCCGGAGCCGCGTCAGGATCTCCGGTACGATGACCGTGAACTCAGGCGCTCCACCAGCACCCAGGTTCCGGATCGGGGGGTCGGGCAATATTTCGGCAGCACCACCCCGGAGGAACGGTATTACCATCGCGGCTCGGAGTTTTTCTCGCGGAGCAGTCCGCCGGCCAACCGGTTCAACACCGGCCTCTACCGGCCGGGGGGCACGGCCTTCCGCGACGACGCCAGTAATCGGTATGCCACCCGGTACGAGCGCTGGAGCAACACCGCCCGCGACGGATGGTACGATGAAGACGACAACGGGACGGCGTACACCTACGACTACGAGATCGAATACGACCTTGATACAGATGATTGAGCGCGGCTGACCACGGCGTGGAGACCGGGGGAAGAAGGCTCACCGCACCCCAAAAACAACCGCGAAGACGCGCCAGCGCCGAGAGAGAACCCCTCACAACATCCTCTCCGCGCCTCCGCGTCTCCGCGGTTCAATGAAAGCTCTGCGCCCTCTGCTCCCTCCGCTCCCTCTGACGTCAGATCATCCAGCCGTCGCGATAGGTCCCGCGGATGTACTGGTCGGCCTCGGGGGCGTTGGTGGCCTTGAGGGCGACCGGGTCCCACTCCAGGGGCTTGCCTACGCGATAGGCCACGTTGCCCAGCAACACGGCTTCGGTCAAGGCGCCCGCGTAGTCGAAGTTGCACAGCGCGGGTTTGCCGCCCTTGCAGGCCTCCAGCCATTCCTTGTGGTGGCCGATGGACTCGGGAATGGACCGTGGCGGAGGCTGGAAGCCCTCGAACTTGTCGCGAGGCAACAGCACGTACTGGTTGTACTCGGCCAGCAGCATGCCCTTGGCGCCCACGAACAGGACGCCGTCGCCGCCGTCGATGCCCTTGTAAGCGGGATTGTGTTTACGGCCATCCACGCCGGGCTTGGGCACCTGCGGCGGGCGCTTGCCGCCGTGATACCAGGTGAGCTTGACCGGCGGCTGGCCGCCGCGGGCCGGATACTGGTAACGAACGATGAGCCAGGGCGGGCAGCCGTCGGGATTGACCGGCGGCCCTTCGGCCTCGATGGTCTTGGGATAACGCAGCTCCAGGGCCCAGAAGGGCAGATCCGTATAGTGGCAGCCCATATCGCCCAGGGTGCCTCCGCCAAAATCCCACCAGTTCCGCCAGTTGGCCGGATCGTATTCCTCACGGACGTAATCGCGTTGCGGCGCCGGTCCCAGCCACAGATCCCAATGCAGGCCCTCGGGGACCGGATCGGACTTGGCCGGTCGGGTTCTACCACCCCACTGCCGATCCACCCAGATGTGCACTTCGTTCACCGGGCCGATCGCGCCGCTGCGAATGACTTCCACCACCCGGCGGTAATTGGAGCCGGCGTGGATCTGGGTGCCCATTTGCGTGGCCAGCTTGGTCTTGGCCGCCATCTCGGCCATGAGCCGGGCTTCGTGCACCGTGTGGGCCAGCGGTTTTTCGCAGTACACGTGCTTGCCCGCACTCAGAGCCCGCAGCGTAGCGGGCGCGTGATGATGATCGGGCGTGGCGATGAGGACAGCATCAATGCCCTTGCGGTCGAGCAGCCGGCGGTAATCAACCACGAACTCGGCCTTGGGGAAGCGCTTCCGCTGACCGGCTGCACGTTTCTCGTTGACATCGCAGAGCGCGACGATGTTGGCGCCAGCCTCGACAAGCTGATTGACATTCCAGCCGCCTTGTCCGGTGACTCCGATAACCGCGACATTCACCTTCTCGTTGGGTGACTTGTCCTGGGCGAGAACCCGCGGCCCGACCCAGAACCCGGCCCCCACCAGGGCCGACGTTTTCAGAAATGCGCGACGCGACTTCTTTTGAGACATTAACCATCCTCCTGTTGTGAAGAGGTAATGGTCGGGCACGGCAGGGGCTGCGTCAAGGGAGGGGCGAGGGAAGAGGGATTGGGGATGAGGGCCGAGGGTTCAGGGTTCAGTGCGGCGGTACCACTTACCGCAAAGAAGTACGACTTTCATAAATTACCACGGGCAGGGGCCCTGGAGTTTTCGGATAAAGGCGGACATGTTGGCCAGGTCCGGGCCGCCATTTTCGCGCCACATGAGGGGCTGGCCGAACTCGGCGAACAATTCACGACCGAGGGTTTTGGCCGGGTAAAGGCGCCCTTCCACGTGCCCGTCCAGGAAGGCGATGCTGGCGCGCCCCTCGGAAGCGCCGCTCCTGAGCCCATGACGCGTGGCGATGCGATCGATGCAGTTGAAGCTGCCGTCGGGGTAGCTGCTGTTCGTGTAGTAGTTGGGATGATCCTCGAACATGGCCATGAAGCTTGCGGGGGAGAAGACGACCCGCTGGCCGGCCTTAAAGGAAACCTGTTTGCGGCCCCCGGGCAGGGGGTTGTTGAGGGAATCGGCGACGTATCGGAAGCTCTGGAGGCTTTCCGGAGCCCGGTAGCCGATGTAGGCGTTCATGGAATAACTGAGCTTTCCGTTGCCGCCGCCGCCGAGGGGCGTGTCGTCAGCCTGGCCGGGCTGATCAGCGGGACACAGGTAGACGGCCGGCTGCTTGACGAAGGGGAACAGCGTGCCCCTGGCGGGCACATCCGCGAGGAACTCCGGATCGCGGTGGTAGGGCTGGGTATAGGCCGGCGTATAGGTCAGCGCCTTCTGCCGGTCGCGGGCACCGTCCCAGGTCACGCCGGCGGGCCTGGACCACTCCTGACCGAAGACAATCTGCATCCAGAACAGGCCATGCGTGGCCGGAAGAACCTTGTGGTGGCCGACATAGACGAACATGCCGGTCATGAGTTGCTTCAGGTTCGATCGGCAACTGATGCTGCGGGCCTGATCCCTGGCCTGGGAAAGGGCCGGCAGCAGGATGGCAACCAGCACCGCGATAATGGCCGCTACGACGAGTACCTCGATCAGGGTGAAGCCACGACGTCCCCGCGCCGGGCGGACCCGGCCATTCCTGGAGTGCATCAAAACGGGCTCGGCCCGCAATTCAGGGTACGGACAAGCTGAGCTCTCCCGTGACAGCGTGGCTGGACGAGTGTGGATCATCTCATGGACACCTTGTGATTTCATCGGTACTTTCACCGTCCCTGTTCCCGCCTTCCCGCCGCCATTTCCTGCTTTTCACAGGCTTTCGTTACCTGTCAAGTCACATCGACGCGCCCAAAAGTTCATCTCTGCCTGTAAAGCATTCTAAATGATTGTGTGCCAGGGTGAGCCGGCCCGGCGCAGGATGGGGGATACCATAGCCCTTATGCCGCGCCTGAACAAACTTTACGTGTGTGTGCCACGGCTCTTGAGCCGTGCATGGACGGGGCTGACAGTCTGCACTGCTGCGGAGCTGCAACATGCACCAGGCGGAGCGGTGCCCCAGGGCGTGTCGCAAAATCGCGCACGACCAGACCACGACACTGCCTGCGACGCAGGCACGACAGCATGAAGCCATTGCTCAGCCGGCCGATTTCATGTTTTTTTCACTTTCGCAATCATCTGTTGACCGGGAGCCAACCTGATCCTAGAACTTCTAGAAGTAATCAGGGGACCGGGGGTGGACGGGTTCCGGGGGTACGGAATCATCCACATTATCCAACCAGTTATATTCAACCGCAGGATAGAGGGCGACTCCGCCGTACGCACATCCCGGGGGAGACGCAGCGCCCTTGGACCAATCCCCAGACGCGAGAGGATGAGTTGTGGCATTCAAACCCGCTTTGATCGGTTCATCAGCCGATGCCGAAGATCAGCAGACCACCCCGAGCCGGCACGCCCCAGGCGGGATGGCCGAATCGGCCGGGGATGGCTGCGCCAATGGCGTCGATCCGGCATCCGTACAGGTTGAGATCGTGACGCGTACTGAGCAGCTCGCGGCCCTGCGCGAGCCATGGGAACGGCTGTACGCGGAAAGCGATGCGTCGGCCTATGCGTGCCTGGACTGGCTGTTGGCGGTTTTTGAAAGCGACGGAACGGACGACGGGCTGCGCATCTGCCTGTTGAGCGATCGCCACGGCCTGTTCGGCATCGTGCCGCTCGCGCTTCGTCGCCGGAGTGCGTTCAGGGCCGAACTTCGCTTCGCAGGCGGCGGATGGCCGTTGTGCAATACGGCCATCCTCTCATCCCGCTGCGAAGGATTCCCGGTGCTGGTGCCGACGCTGAAGCATCTCCGTCAGCATTTTCATGACTGGCAGTATGCACGGCTCAACCGCGTACCGGCAGGTTCTCCGCTGACGCTCGCGGCCAACTCAACGCCGCCTTTTTCCCGGCGGATGACCTGCAGGGAACATGGCGCCAGCGTGGTGATTTTGCTGCCGGAGTCGTGGGAGGTGTACGAGGCCGAGGTCACGCCGGCCCGCTGGAAAATCCTCAATCGCCGGCCATCCGAGCTGCGCCGTCGTGGGGAAGTGCGCATGGCGCGGGTCGGACTGGCTGCGGGCGCGGACGAGCCCGCGTTGGAGGTCGTAATGCAGGACGCGCTGACGGTAGCGCGAGCGAGCTGGCAGGCCTCGACGCCCGAGGGCCGGGCCATCTGTGATGACCAGACCCGCGATCTGTTCATCGAATCCTCACGGCGAATGGCCCGGCGGGGTATGCTCGACTTGTCGGTCCTCTACTTCAACGGGCAGCCGGTCTCGTTTACCTGGGGAATGGCGCGGCATCCGAACACCTCCATCCTGAAGATGGGTTTTGATCCGATCATTCACAAGCTGAGTCCGGGGCTGGTACATATTGCGGAACTGCTCAGAGACTCCATCGACCGGGGCATGTGCGAACTGGACTTCGGTCATGAGTTCATCGAGTACAAGAGCCGCTGGAGCCAGCGCCGCCGCCCGCTGTATGAGATCACTTACTTTCGGCGCGGGCGCGTGGGCCGGGTGTTGGATCGGCTGGCGGAGCAACTGGGGCAGTAAAGAGAGTCCGCCTCTCCCGAGAGTCAGAGAGAAAGCGCGACGACACGTCGGAGGGCGGGCATCCCTGCCCGCCTTTATGAATCGGAACGGTCTATCGAGGCAACGGCCGGCACAAAAGTAGAGTATGGAAAACGGCCGGTACGGAGCCCGGCCGCTACACACGGCATATCGGCGCCGTCCAGATCAGGCGCTCAATTCCCAAATCAAACGCTCAATTCTCGAAACGCGCGCTCATACCAGCTCTCGCCGAAATGTTGCCGGCCGTGCAGGAGTAAAACGCCGATGGCCACCGGCGTGATGGGCGTGTTCGTGCGGATGAACGGCACGATCGCATCCGGCTCGTCACGGCAGGCCAGCAGGGCCGCGTGCTCCTGGTGTGGATCGGAGAGGTTCAGCCGATCCACCATCTCCTCGCGCGTGCGGCGCAGCGGGCTCTCGAAGACCAACTCCGGTTGGCGAATGGTGGGATCGCGGATGAGACCCAGGCAACTGACGCGCCCTTCCTTCAGATCGGTATCCACCAGACCCAGTTCCTCGTGCAGTTCGCGCCGGATACTTTCGAAGGCATCAACCGAGCCATCCGGACGACGGTCGGCGGCCTCCAGTCCGCCCCCGAAGGCATGGACGTAGCCGGCGTGGAAGGCAACCCGGGCGTTGCGCCGTCCCAGCAGAATCCAGCCGTCGGAGGTGATCGGCGCGGCCGAGGTGCCGATGGGATTGCTGAACAGGTGCCAGCCCCACTCCTCGCCACGGGGATAGTTGAGCAGATTGGTGGCCAGAAAGTTGGCGTAGTCGGTGGGGCCAACGTCGATGACCAGGACCCCGTCTTCCAGCCGGTGACGCAGGTAACGGGCAAGCTGGCCGTTGAAGAGGATGCGGCCGGATTCCCTGGCGGCGCGGGTCTGCCCAGCCCACGTCCGGGCCACCAGGGCGTCCAGATCTGCATGCGGGGGCCGGGGCTCATCATGCCAGGCGATGCGCAGGCGGTCGGGGCCGAAGCAGCCGTAAACGTCTATGAGGAAGGGATCAGGCACGATGCCTCGCTTTCCAGAAGTCGCGGGCTCAGGACATCGCCGCGGCCCTGCACGGCTCAAGAGCCGTGGCACGCAGCCGGCAGCCGGAGGCCCGGTGGCCCGAGCCGCTAGCGTCCTGTTGGGACGTCACTTATCATACCTGACAGTCAAGCGATTCCTGTAGCCGAAATTGTGGCCCCCTTCTGAAGAGGTGGGCCACCGCGGCTAAGGCAGAGTGGAGCTTCCAGATGGCAGAGTCAACCACGATCATCACCGGGGACCTGGTCGTCCGCGGGCAGCGTTTTGGGATCGTCGTCAGTCGTTTCAATGAATTTGTTTCATCGCGGCTGCTAAATGCGGCCCTTGATGCCCTGCAGCGGCACGGCTGCCCGCCGGGGAACATCACCGTCATGTGGGTTCCAGGGGCCTGGGAACTGCCGCTCGTTGCCCGCCGGGCGGCCCGGAGCGGCAAGTTCGACGCGATCATCTGCCTGGGCTGCGTGATCCGCGGGGACACCCCCCACTTCGATTATGTGGCCGGCGAATCGGCCAAGGGCATCGCCCAGGCGTCCTTTGACGCGGACATTCCGATGGTCTTCGGCGTGTTGACCACCAACACGCTGGATGAGGCCATCAACCGGGCGGGGGCCAAGGCCGGTAACAAGGGGGCGGACGCGGCGCTGGCCGCCATCGAGATGGTCAACCTCCTCGCCCGAATCGGGCAGGAGAAACCACGAAAATGACGTCTAAGATTGTGGGCATGACCAGATCACTATCCAGAGTAGAACGCCAGCAGGCACGGCGAGTGGCCCTCCAGGGGTTGTATCAACTCGACATTCAGCGGGCCCCGGCGAACGCGCCGATTGGGGAGACACTGGCCCATCCGATCGCCGAGGCCGGACTGCAGGGCGAGGCGGCGGAATACGCGCGGCAACTGACCGCCGGAACCTGGAGCGCCGCGACCCGCTACGACGAGATGATCAGCGAGGCCTCGCGGCACTGGGACGTGGCCCGCATGCCGGCGGTGGACCGCAACGTCCTGCGGTTGGCCCTGCACGAGCTGGTCGAGCATCCGGAAGTGCCCGCCCGGGTCATCATTGACGAAGCCATCGAGATCGGGCGCGAGTTCGGCTCGGCCGAAACGCCCCAGTTCATCAACGGAGTGTTGGACACCATCTGGAAGACGCATCCGATGGTCAGGATCGCAAGAGCGGCGGAAGCAAACAAGAGCAGTGATGAGGGATGAGGGGGCGGTGGCGGCGGTCATCGCTCATCGTTTCATGATCCCCACCAGGAGAACGCATGGGACTGTTTGATCGATTCGTCAAGGGGCTGGCCAAGACACGGGACAAGATCGCCCGCAGTTTCCGATCCGTCCTGCCCTTCGGCAAGAAGATCGACGACGCGGTGATCGATCAACTCGAGGAAACCATGTTGATGGACGACATGGGCCCGGGCACCACCACACGGCTGATCGCGGAGGTGCGCACCGCGTACAAGTCGGGCGAGATCAGCGAGACCCAGGAGATCATTCCGTTCCTCAAGCGGCGCATCGTCTCGTACTGGCCGGAGTCGGACCGGAAGCTCATTATGGCCCCCTCGGGCCCGACGGTAATCCTGGTGGTGGGCATCAACGGCTCCGGCAAGACCACCAGCGTAGCCAAGTTGTGCCATTATCTGCACCAGCAGGGCAAGCAGGTCATCCTGGGGGCCTGCGACACGTTCCGGGCGGCGGCCGTGGCTCAGCTTACCGAATGGTCCAACCGGCTGGGGGTACAGATCGTCAAGCATCAGCAGGGCGCCGACCCGGGCGCGGTGGCCTATGACGCCTGCGACGCCGCGGTGGCCCGGAATGCCGATTACCTGATCCTGGACACGGCCGGCCGGCTGCACACCCAGGAACACCTCATGCGGGAGCTCAACAAGATTCAGCGCGTGGTGGAGAAGAAAATCCCGGGTGCGCCGCACGAGGTGCTCCTGGTGCTCGACGCAACCATCGGTCAGAACGCCGTCAACCAGGCGAAGATGTTCGGCCAGCACGTGAAAGTAACCGGCCTGTTCCTGGCCAAGCTGGATGGATCGGCCAAGGGCGGCATCGTGATCGGCATTCACGACCAGATCCAGGTGCCGGTGAAGTTCGTCGGGCTGGGCGAGACCCCCGCGGACATCGAGCCCTTCGACCCGGAATCGTTCGTCGAAGCCCTGTTCTCCGAGGCGGCTTAAACGCTGCGCACAGAGGCTCAGAGGGCCCCACCGCCGGTGGTGCCTCCAAAGCCTCCTCCAGTGGTGCCCCCGAAGCCGCCACCTGTGGTTCCGCCGACGCCTCCGCCGGTAGTTCCGCCAAACCCTCCGCCGGTGGTTCCACCCAAGCCGCCACCGGTCGTTCCCCCAAGACCGCCGCCGGTAGTCCCCCCGAGGCCCCCACCGCCGGTGGTACCGCCGAGGCCGGTGCCAATGCCTGTGCCCACTCCACCCACACCGGTGCCCAAACCGCCAACGCCCGTGCCGGTCGTGCCCGTACCGCCGGTACCGACCGTGCCGCCGACGCCCGTGGTACCCGCCGTTCCATCCAGCGCACCGGTGCCATCCAGCATGGGCGTGTTCACGCCGAACAGCCCGTTAAGGAAGCCGGCGATACCCGTGGTACCGGGTGCGGTCGAGGTTGTGCTGGTACTGAAACAGGTCGTTCCCACCGTGCCGAATAGCGCCGTCAAGGTCAAGCCGGCGGCCCGCAACCATAGTCTTTGCCACATGGAAAAACCCCTGTATGCGAAGTTGATCCTCGCAATCTGTCCCGCTGAGCCGAACATGAGCCAACCGGAGGTGGACTCTTCATGTCCTCTTAGCGGCAACGGACGGCGTCCGGCATCGCTCAAGAACAACCGCGCACGCCCTTGCGGGACAGATTCTCAGATTCATCCTGGATTCCATGGTCAATTATGGGCTCCCGAGAGGCTCAACTTACACTTAAATCGGGGTGAAATATGCCGCCCGCGGAAGAGGCCGGCGCCGACAGAGGCTGATCCGAAGGTCAATCGCGGCAGCGGTCCACCGCTGAGGCTGACGGGGGGCGTCTCTTCGGTTAAAGAGCGGGTTTGTGTCCACCCTCTCCGGAGGACGGCTGGGAGCAACTGATGAAGCTTCCCTCACTTTTGCTGTCCCAGAGCAGGGGGGTGGCGCTATCATCTAGACATCAATGGTGGTATGGCTAAGAGTCTGTCCCATAAGTGGCCAGGAACCTAAAATGGTTCATGAGAAGAACATCTTACCCCAGCGATATTTCGGATGCCCAGTGGCGGTTGATCGAACCCCTTCTGCCAGCCGCCCCCGG